>Ga0207714_1000020_pt1 | contig 93362 bp, 98 predicted proteins | sample PonA232FremontCA_2_FD_187270 | JGI IMG/M metagenome (GOLD analysis project Ga0207714, IMG submission 187270) | Marine sediment microbial community from Fremont, CA, USA - Pond A23 Sediment 2 (SPAdes) | ecosystem: Environmental > Aquatic > Marine > Unclassified | place: USA: Fremont, California... | reverse complement strand
TAGGTTTCGTCGTCTAGCGTGGTCTTGCTAGTGGTGACGTACTCGCCGTGGAACGCGTGGTCTACGACGTACTGTGCCGACCAGAGGAATGAGTCTACAGTGTCTTCGAGGAGTGCAGCGTCATAGCTGTCCACGTCGAGTGCAATGGGGACAGTACGCCGCACCTCCATATCTTATAAGTAGAGTCTGTGTTTCTTAAACATTGAGGAGTCTGCCTGCTCCTGTAACGTGGTTTGATTCCAGTTGTGGGCTTCATCCCACGGCTAAAGCCGTGGGTTTTCGCCTCGCACTTTCTATAATTCGTTGGTGGCCCCTTCGCTACCGGGGCTGAAAACGATATCTTATTGGGAAAGCTATGACGGCGTTGCCCAGAACGGCATTGGCCGGCGAGAAGGGTAAGCAATTCCGCCAGGTGGCAAGGGTATCAGAGAAACGAGCGGAAAAGGAGGGTTCCATAACGAACTTACTGTCTCTTACTGTGAGAAGGAGTCACGGTGGATTACATCCGTATGACCCTGCCAGACATTCGGTATGACTCGGTTTGCAGCGACTCTCCTCCACGGACCCTAAGGAAACCTCTCTTCACTCGTTCTCGCTTGCGAACACGGTGGTCCCAGTGATTCTCGGAGTCCCCGCGTCGGAAACTCCGGGCGAAAACCGGGTCGCTATCGTTCCACCCGTCGCCGCCGAGTTCGTCGAGGCCGGCCACGAGGTCGTGGTCGCCGAAGGCGCCGGTGCAGGCGCCCACTGGAGCGACACGGAGTACACGGACGCCGGCTGTGAAATCCTCGATCAGGAAACGGTCTTCGAACGAGCGGACGTGTTGTTCCAGGTCCAGGGCTTCGGGACAGAAGGGTTCGGTCCGGAGCGGTACCGATCCGGCCAGACGGTTATCGGTCTCCTTGGACCGTACGAGGTCACAGAAGACGAGCTTGAGACGCTCGGGGAAACGGACGTGAGCGCCTTCGCCCTGGAACTTTTACCCCGGATCAGCCGAGCCCAATCGATGGACGCGCTGTCCTCCCAGTCGAGTCTCGCTGGCTATCAGGCCGCAATCGCGGCCGCAGAGGAGCATCCCAAGATGTTCCCGATGGAGATGACCGCGGCCGGAACGGTTCGGCCGGCAGAGGTGTTCGTCATCGGTGCCGGAGTGGCCGGGCTGAAGGCAATCGCGACGGCCGAGCGGCTCGGCGCGTCGACGACCGGCTACGACATCCGATTGGAAGTCAAACAGGAAGTCGAGAGTCTGGGCGCGGATTTCCTCGAATTGGACCTGGAGACTGCTGGCAGCGGCGACGAGGAAGGCTACGCCCGAGAAATGGACGAGGCGTTTTACGAGGAGCAGCGCCACCAGTTGGAGCAGGTCGTCCCGGAATCAGACGTGTTAATCACGACGGCGGCGATTCCGGGGGCTCCCGCCCCGGAACTCGTGACCGGGGACATGATCGCCGAGATGGACGACGGGTCGGTTGTCATCGATCTCTCGGCACCGACGGGTGGCAACTGCGAGCCGACCGAGGCCGGCGAGACGGTAACACACGGCGGCGTCACGATCCACGGTCCGACGAACTTGCCCGCCGAAACCAGCCGGACCGCCAGCCAGTTGTACGCGAACAATCTCCAGAGTTTCTTCGAGAACCTCCAGGAGGACGGTGAGCTTCATTTCGACCTGGAGGACGAAATCATCGACTCGACGCTTTTGGTACACGATGGCGACGTTCGAAACCCTCACATCGACGACGAAACGGAGTCCGAAGACACGACTGCAGCGGAGACGGAGGAAGAGAATGAAGACTGATCGATCGCCTGATCGGAGTGCTGGCTGTACAGCTCTTCGGGGGGCTGGACGATGACGTTCGTCGGCAACCTCACGCTTTTCGTCCTCGCCGCGTTCGTCGGCTACGAGATCATCACCAAGATCCCGACGAACCTGCATACCCCGCTGATGTCCGGTGCCAACGCCATCTCGGGGATTACGTTGCTCGGGTCGGTGGTCGTCGCCGGATCGGGATCGACGAGAGTGGCGACCGCCCTTGGCTTTCTCGCGGTCGTCTTCGCGACGATCAACGTCGTGGGCGGGTACCTCGTGAGTCACTTCATGCTTCGGCAGTTCTCCAGCCGAGGAGGTGATCGGTGATGGCGAGCGCAATCGGTGGCTTCCCGGAATGGGTCCTCCAGTTCACGTATCTCGTGGCCGGGGTCCTGTTCATTCAGGGGCTGCGGGACATGACCCATCCCCGGACAGCCACGCGTGGCAACCTGATTTCCTCGGGCGGCATGTTCATCGCGGTCCTCGTCACCGTCCTGTGGTTCGAAATCGTGACGCCGCTGGTGCTCGGGGCTGGGTTGCTGGTCGGGGGTGCCATCGGTGCCTGGCTGGCCGTGCGGGTGGAGACGACCGAAATGCCCCAACTGGTCGGGCTGTTCAACGGCTTTGGCGGTGGGGCATCCGCCATCGTCGCCGGCGCAGAACTCAACAACGTGCTCGGTGCTGGCGGCGTCCTCGACGCTGGCCTCACCACGACCGCCGCAATTGCGGGTATCATCGGTTCGGTCACCTTCTTCGGCAGTCTGATCGCGGCCGGCAAGCTGCACGGCCTGGTCGGTGATTCGCCGGTGAGTACGACAGTCGGTCACGGCATCAAAGTCGGTTCGTTGCTGCTGGCAGTCCTCGCCGGGCTCTTCCTGATCGTTCGGCCCGACATTTTCGGCCCGGCTCCCCTGGCACCGTGGCTGCCGTCCTATTGGGCGCTCGTGGCGGCTGCGTCCATCTTGGGAATCTTCCTCGTAGTCCCGATCGGCGGCGCGGACATGCCAGTCGTCATCGCACTGCTGAACTCGTATTCGGGGTTGGCCGCCGCGACGACCGGGTTCGTGCTGAACAACACGGTGCTGATCATCGCCGGGACGCTGGTCGGCGCCTCCGGCCTGATCCTCACCCTCATCATGTGCGAGTCGATGAACCGATCCCTCTGGAACGTTCTCTTCGGCGGGCTCGGTGGGGAGGACAGTGACGGCGAAGCAATGGAATCCATCTACGAGGGGGCGATAACCGAAACCTCCCCGGAGGAAGTCGCGATGCTCCTGGAGGTGGCTGATCGGGTCGTCATCGTTCCCGGCTACGGGATGGCCGTCGCCCAGGCCCAACACGCCGTCGCGGAGTTGGCCGACCTGCTCGAAGCCGACGGGATCGAAGTAGAGTTCGGAATCCACCCGGTCGCCGGTCGCATGCCGGGGCACATGAACGCGCTGTTGGCCGAAGCCGACGTTCCCTACGAGAAGATGCGGGAACTCGAAGAGGTCAATCCGACGTTCTCGCGAACGGACCTCGTGATCGTCACCGGTGCCAACGACGTCGTGAATCCGAAGGCAAACGAGGACGATTCCAGTCCGATCGCCGGCATGCCGATCCTGGAAGTGGACGAGGCCCAATCGGTCGTCGTCAACAAGCGAAGTCTCAGCCCGGGCTTTGCCGGCATTCCGAACCCGCTTTTCGCCGACGACGACACCTCGATGCTCTTCGGTGATGCCAGGGATTCGATGCAAGAGTTGGTCAATCAGTACACGGAAAAACGGTCGTAATCGCGGCCGAGCGCCCGACACTTCTCAGGAATTCCGTTTGTGGGCCAACAGGGTCTGCACGTTAATCAACGTCGCCGCGAGACCGCCGGCGGCCAATATGACCGGGATGTAGAGAATCGTCTCGAAGATGAACTCCGGCCGCCCCCAGCCACCAATGGAGAGCAGCCCGAAATATATGCCCCCGACGATGAAGAGGATGATCGCCCGGGACATGAACGCACATCCCACCGAAGATAGTTCGCCACAGATCCAGCGCGTGTAACCGAGGTCGCCGCCTTCGATCCCTCTTTTCGCCAGCAGGGCAGTTGTGCCCGAATCGCCGACGAGGACCGTGAGTATCGTGACGAGCCACAGTTCCGTCTGCATGTCCGCAAGCGAGAGGACGCGGGTCGAAACAAGTGCCACCACGGAGACGAAAACGAGAAACTCAATGACGGTCGGCGAAAGATAGCGCCGACCGAGGTTCCGCCACTGGAACGAGGCTCGGTCCCTCTCTTCTGCCCCAAGCCGTTGGTAAAAGAGGCCAACGAGCCCGATCGCGACCCCGACGACCGCGATCGCGAGTAAATGCTCGGGCATGATTGGCGGCGATATACGAAGTACTGGGGGCTGCGATTATTTGTTTGTGCCGATAAATACCTTCAAGTACGAGAAGTCCGGCGCCCGCGTTACGATTACTAATTTTGAGAACGTAACAAAAGAAATTAAGATGGTTTCCGTCGGAGAAGTGAAAGATGACCGATTACGCGGCGATGTTCGGGCAGGGCGGCCTCAACGCACAGGTCGATCCCGACGCGCTCCTCGAGGACATCGGCCTCGACGGCGACGAGATAGCCTGGCGCAAGGACTTCGTGGACTTCGACGCGGCGGACGTCGAACGGCTTCAGCGGTACGAGGCGCTCTTCGAAGAGGAAAGCGAGGCGGTCGCGGACCTGTTCTACGAGAACATCACCGAGCACGAAGAGACCACGGAAGTCATCGGGCGCTCGCCCAAGGGAATCGAGGCCCTGAAACAGACCCAACAGGCCTACCTCGTGACCCTGGCCAACGGCGAGTACGGGGAGGAGTACTTCCGGGATCGGGCTCGTATCGGCAAACTCCACGACATCCTGGAAATGCCGATGAAACAGTACATCGGTCAATACGGGGTCTACTACAACCTCCTCGTTCCGCTCGTCACCGAACGGGTCCAGGAGCAGGTTGAAGCATCCGTCCGGGAGGAGGTAGACAGCGAAGTCGAGTCTTCCGAGGAGATGGACCGGGCCGTCGAGGCCGGAATCGAGGCCGCAAACGAGGTCGTGGAGGAGGGATTCAAGGAACTCCACTCGATTCTCAAGATCATCAACCTCGACATGCAGGTCGTCGCGGACACGTACATCCACTCCTACACCGAGGAGTTAGACGACACGATCGAGCGACAGCGGACGGTCGCTGCGGAGGTGCAGACCGCCGTCGACGAACTCGCCGAGGCCGCCGAGTCGGTCGCGGGGAGTACGAGTGACATTAGCGGCCTCGCCGAGGACCAACGGGACGGGATGGATCAGGTCGCCGGCGAGGTATCGAACCTCTCGGCGACGATCGAGGAGGTCGCGTCGAGTGCGAACACGGTCGCCACCCAGAGCCAGGAGGCCCGCGAGATGGCCGAAACCGGCCAACAAACCGGCGAAGAGGCCCGAGCGGTCATGGAAGAGGTCAACGACGCGAGCCAACAGGTCCAGGCCGACCTCAACGAACTGCAGGAAACCGTCGAGGAGATCGACGAGATCGTCGACGTCATCAACGACATCGCCGATCAGACGAATCTGTTGGCGTTGAACGCGAACATCGAAGCCGCCAGGGCGGGCGAAGCGGGCTCCGGCTTCGCCGTGGTGGCCGACGAAGTGAAATCCCTCGCCGAGGACTCCCAGGAACAGGCCGGCGAGATCGAATCGATGCTCGAGGAGATCCGCGAGAACACGAACGAAACCGTCACGAGTCTCGATTCCACCCGGGAGCAGATCAAACGCGGGGTCTCGCAGGTCGATGACTCCATCGACATGCTCGATGAGATCGCCACGATCGTGGATGACACCGTCGCCGGCATCGAGGAGGTCTCGGAGGCGACGGACGAACAAGCCGCGAGCGCCGAGGAGATCGCCGCGATGATCGATCAAGCCCGGGAGAAGGCCGGAGAGGTCGCGGGGGAAACCGAAGACGTCGCCGCGAGCACCGAAGAGCAAGCTGCGAGCGTAAAACAGATCCAGGAATCCGTCGAGCGGCTGGAAGCAGACGGGAATTAAACAGGTTCACTTGAAAAAGCGTAAATTTGTTTGTCCGGGAGCCGTGGGTCCGGCATGGAGTTCGACATTCCACCGCGTTCCGAGACGGCGATGGCGGCCGCCCGGGACCGGCAAGAATCCCTCACGAAACCCCCGGGAAGCCTGGGTCGACTCGAAACGCTGTCGGTCGAGATCGCGGGCATGACGGGCGACCCGACGCCCAGTCTCGAATCGCCGGTCATTACCACGGTCGCCGGCGACCACGGAGTCGTCGCGGAGGGAGTCAGTGCGTTTCCCCAGGAAGTCACCGCTCAGATGGTAGCGAACCTCGCGAACGACGGCGCGGCTGTCAACGCCCTGTCGGGAGTCCCGAACGCGAAAAACCTCATCGTCGACCTGGGAGTTGCTCAATCGGAGTATCCGGGCCGGGAGGACGTCATCGTCAAATCCGTCGGCAGCGGAACGGCAAACATCGCTGAAGGCGCGGCCATGTCTGAACAGCAGGCACGGAGAGCTATCGAGGCCGGTCGCGAGGTCGTCCAGGAGCATGCCGTGGACGCCGACGTGATCGGACTTGGTGACATGGGAATCGGTAACACCACTCCAAGTGCAGCGATCACGGCCGCGATCACCGGCGCAGACCCGAAAACGGTGACCGATCACGGGACGGGGATCGACGACGAGGCCTTCGAGCGAAAGGTCGCGGTAGTCGAGCAAGCGCTGGAAGCCGAGTCACCGGACCCAACTGACGGTCTCGACGTGCTCCGATCGGTCGGTGGGTTCGAAATCGGCGGTCTCGCCGGAATCGCCCTGGAGGCCGCTAGTCGTCGGATACCGGTGGTCGTCGATGGGTTCATCACCGGCGCTGGCGCGCTCGTCGCGTCCCGAATCGACGAGCGAGTGACCGAGTATCTCCTGCCGTCCCACAGTTCGGTCGTGTCCGGTCACGCCGTCCAATACGAGGCACTCGACCTGGAGCCGCTTTTCGACCTCGAGATGCGGTTGGGCGAGGGAACCGGCGCCGCGCTCGGGATCGCTATCTATCAGGGCGCCTGTGACACACTCAGTAAAATGGCGACCTTCGAGGAAGCCGGGGTCTCGAACTAGCGCCGTTTGAAGAGCCGTTCGAGGAGGCTGCGTTCCGAGGGGCGCTCGGCCATCAGCACCGTCCGGCCCGTTTCCGAAATGACGTCGTATTGGAGCGTGCCGGTAACCGATCGGGAGAGCAGGCCCCGTTCGGTCGCTCCGACCAGGATCATCGTGTGATCTTCGGCGCCCCGTTCGATTGCGCCCTCGACGCTCCCGATCTCGATGACCTGGTTCTCGTCTTCGAGCCCGTGATCGATGGCCCAGTTTCGGAGGGACTCGACGGCCCGATCCCGCTCTTCCTCTTGTTTGACCACCGATAAGAGCGTGATCGACGCGTCATGGACCTCTCGAAGCGCCCGTGCGACTTCGCCGTTGAGCTGTGCGTGGGGGTTGTCCACGACCGGGAGCAAAACCCGATCGGGATCGAACCCACGGTCTTCCAAGATGAGGACGTCACTGGGAAGTCGGCGGGTGAGTTCGTCCAGTCGGCCTTCGGCTCGCCCGGCCGACCAGAGGTGATTCTGGTCGCGTTCGACCAGGATTAGGTCGACGTTCTCCCGTTCGGCGATGTCAAAGACCTCTGAGAACGACCGGTGTGAGACGACCGTCGACGTTCGGCACCTGATGGAGTCTGATTCGACCCGTTCACAGAGCCGTTCGAGTCTGGCCGTCGAGTTCGCGACGAATCGCTCCCGGCCCGAGCCGTTGTACTGCGAGTGGGGGTCGTACTCCGGAACGACGTGCACCAAGGTTAGGATCGCCTCCTCTTTTGTCTCCGCCACGGTTTCGGCGAAGTTGATGAGCGTCTCTACGTCCTCCGGATTCGCGATGGGTACCAGAACGTGATACGGCCCCTCTGTTTCACCCACCCCCGCGGTCGTATCGACGAGTGGCACGTACGAGCGCCCCCGAAAGCCGAAGAGCCGGCCGATCTTGCCGCCCAGAAGCATTTCGCGGCCGGAGAGCTGGCGGCGGCCTCCCTCGAACCGGGCGCCGGCAAGCCGCTTCTTGCTGGTCTGGAAGTAGTTCACCAACGTGACGAGGAAGACCCCGCCGAGGGTATTCCCCAGTAGAACCGGGAATACGAAGTCCCGCATCCCGATCCAGAACGAAAGGTCCCCGGTAAAAGTGAGATACATCGTCTCGGTGAAGGAAACGACGACGTGGAAGAGGCCCCCGAGCGGGATCGCGAGGAAGGCCAGATAGATCACGACCAGGCGGGAGATGGTATCCCGAGCAGCGTACTCGACCCAGACCACGCCGGCGACGATGAGCCCAGCGAACACCGCCTTGACGAACAGGGGCCACGTCGCAGTTTCGATCCCCTTGTGCGCGACATCAGCCGCGACGGCCGCGGCCTCCGGCGACAGCACCCCACCCCAGGCGAGCGCTGCGGCACCAGCCAGGCCACCGAAAAAGTTCCCGGCAAGCACCACGATCCAGTTCCGGAGCAAGGCCGGGACGCTCGCGAGTCGTTCGAGGGTCAACGCCACCGGCGGGAGCGTGTTTTCGGTGTACAGTTGATAGCCTCCGAGGATAATGTAGATGAAGCCAAGCGGATACAACAGGACACTCAGGAGGGGGTGGCCGTCCGTCGTGGCCGTCATCGTGACGTAGAGGAGGACGGTTATCGTGATCGAAAAGCCGGCTGCGAGGCCGCTGAAGAAAAGTTCGCGGCCCCCGGCCGTGATCTCCTCGTCGGCGGCCGCGACGATCCGCTGGAAGACCTCGTCGGTCGAGAAGCGATCACGGACGACACGGCCAACAGCCGGGGCACCGCTGCGGGAGCGCTCGACGGCCTCACGAACCGACCGTTCCGCGTCCCTGTCATCCTTCGGCATTGGCGTGGTTTCGAGGCCCCGCCAAAAATCAGTTGCTCTTGTCTCGAACCGATCAGCCTTCCATCCGGTCTGCTAGCTGGGCGTCGTAGTCGACCTCGGCCTGTGAGGACGATTCCCGGATGTCCAGAACGGCCGACCCACGCTCCGTGATCTCGTAGAGGCCACTGTTCGGGGCCGGTCCCACTCGCTGGACGAGGTCGTAATCGGCCAGAATGGGCAGCCGCGTGTTGATGTACGAGCGGTCCTTGTCCAGAACGTACGAGAGGTTCGCCGCCGTGTTCCGTTTGCCGTTCGATAGGGCTTCAAGAATCTCGAAATCAGTTGGTTCAGCAAGTCTCATTGGTAGTCACCGCCTACTAACCGAAGGTAGCTTTTATCTCCCGTCATTTCCGATGGTATGTTTGGGGAGGACATAGTTGCCTTGTCAGCCATGGTTGTTTTCCGTTGGTAGGCATAAATTACTCAAGGGTATTAACTGCAGCGGTAGTTCCACAGAAACGATTTAGACCGCGATTAGAGGCTCTGCACGATACCCAGGTACTCGTCTTCGTCGAGGGCCTTGAGGGTCCGCGTGTCCGAGACCCCTCGCTCCGCGAATCGAAGTGCGAACTGGGTGTACATTTCGTCGTTTGGAAACTCGGCAATCGACACGAAGTCGAAATCGCCCATCGTGAGGTAGACATCCTCGATTGATCCGCCCATTTCCTCGGCCATCGCTTTCATCTGCTCCGTCCGAGAGGCACTGGCCTGGATTTCCTCGAATCCTTCCGCCGTCAGGTTGGTGAGTCTTATGTAGGTCGGCATGTTTTGTGTGCTAGTACGTAACATGTTATGCACCCTCAATATACTTAGGAGTTTCCCCCTGGCTGCCGAAACGCGTAAGCGACCGCCGCGAGTTGGGCCGGTATGAGCCGCGTTCCCTTCGGCGTCTCCGGACTGGACTCGCGGATCGGTGGTGGGGCTCCGGCCGGCAGCGTCGTCCTCCTGGCCGGAGAGAGCGGAGCGGGCGCTCGGGAGTTCCTCTACACGAGTGCGGTGATGAGCGGCCTGGAAACCGCCGATCCGGAGCTTTACTCGCTTCACTACGGGGATCAGACCGGGGACGTTCAGTCCCCGGAGTCGATACATTATCTCTCTTACACCGCTGACGAGCGGACCCTTTCCAGTGAAATCAATTACGCGATGGACGCCGAGATCGTCGAAGCGGGCCTGCAATCGGTCACCTTCGAGGACCTCTCCGGGGAGTACTTCCAACTCAGCCCGGTCCCGCGGGAGTGGTACGGCCCGTCCCATCGTGACATTTCGGATCTCGGACGTGATACGGACACCCGTGGAGTCCTGACAGCCACGGCGGATTATCTCGACGCGAACGGAACTGGCAGCCTCGTCTTGCTCGACTCGCTCACCGATCTCTTGTCCGCCCGTGGCCGGCATCACTCGATCAGCGACCTGGTACTCACCCTGAAAGGGCTCCGTCGGGTGTCCCGTGAATGGGGAAGTCTCATCCTCATCCTCTTGAACAAAGACGCCGTGACCGACGAGGAACTGGGGAACCTCATGAGTGCCGTCGACGGGACCCTCCAGTTCGAGTGGGAGACCGGCGGGAACGAACGGGTTCGGACGATGTACGTCCCCGAGTTCCGCGGGGTCCTCTCTCAGTTGGAGGACGAGGACATCATTCGGTTCGAAACTGAGCTGCACGATGCCGGGTTCGACGTTTCGAACGTCCGCAAAATCCGGTAACCGGCCTGCGTTGGAACCACCTTTATATAAGTTACAGGTGAAACCCACCTATTAGATGGACCGTGCCTTCCCGGTGGAACGGTCGAGGCGGGGTGTCGTGGGGGCGACTGAGAGCGACCGCCGGGTCGACATCAGGCACGGCACAGGGGCAGAGCAATGATAGCTGAGGACGACTACGAGAAGTTGCAGGCAGAACTCGAGCGTCTCGAGGCGTCGTTCGAGGAAGACCTGGAGGACATCCGAGAGCGAGTCATTCAGGTCAAACGCGAAGCCGATTCGAAGGCGCCAACTGACCACGACCACACGTCGCTGGACGAAGCGATAGCGGCCCTCCGTTCGGAACTGGAGGAGGAGAAGGAGACGGTCGAAGCCGTCCAGTCCCAGATGGAAGGTGGCTTCGAGAACTTCGAGGAGATCCTTGAGAGCCTGTTCGACCGGGTTGAGGAACTCGAAAGCGACGTCGAAGCAATCGGCCAGGCGGTTCACTCGATGCGGAAGACCCTCGACACCGTCGCGGACCGCGAACAGCGACGGGCCCGGGCGGATCATCTCAAGCAAACTGCGGCCGCCCGCGGCGTTCGGAAGGCAAAGTGCGAAGCCTGTAATGCGCCGGTCGACATCGCCCTTTTGAGCGAACCGACCTGTCCGAGTTGCGGCGAGACGTTCAACAACTTGGACGCGAACCCCGGGTTTTTCGGAACGTCGACGCTCGAAACCGGTCGCCAACCGGCTCTCGAAGGAGAGACGACCGAAACGCGGCAAGCCCTGGGTAACCGCGACCGGGAGACAGGCGAGGGGTCGAGAACGCCCCTCGATTGGCGAAGCGACGACCAAGCAGGAGATAAATGACCGACGAAGAGCCACCGGAAGATTCGGATTCGGTCCCGCTGTCCGAGCTTCGGTCGGACATCGAGGGCGACAGTGAGAGCAAGCCAGACGAGGAAACGGTGGAGGAATCGGTTGCTGCCACCCCCGAGCGGGACGAGCAAAGTGATTCGACCCCGCTGTCGAGGCTGCGTGACTCGGTCAAAGAGCGCACTCAAGAGGGGGAAGCGGAAGACCTCGGCGAGGCCTTTTTCGAGGAAACCGTCGACGAAGTCGATACGGACAGTATCTGGGCCGACCTTCTGATGCGGGATGGGACAGCAGAAGGCCAGTTCGAACCCATAGCCGAAGAACAGGGCGCTGAAGGGCCAACCCAGATCATTTCAAAGCGTATCTGCGAACGGTGCCAGTACGTTTCGGCGCCGCCGGAACTGTCCTGCACCCACGAGGGGACGACGATTCACGAACTCGTCGACGTCGATCACGTCCGGGTCCAGGAATGTCCGATGGTCGGACCGGACGGCGAGAAGAAAGGACAGGGCCCGCCCGCAGCCGACGACGCCTGAAGGGGATATTTTTCAGCCCCCGTACCCTTGCTCCGGTATGCAGTTCTGCCCGGAGTGTAATTCCTTGATGCACGCCGACGGGGACGAGATGGTCTGTTCGAGCTGTGGGTTCACCGAACAGAAGGACGAAGGCATGGCAGCGGAGTACGTCTCGACCCAGGAGCAGGACGAAAGCGACGTCATCGAAACAGAGGAGGGAATGAACTTCGAGGGCAAGCCCACGGCCGAAATCGAGTGTCCGGAGTGTGAGAACGACGAGGCCTGGTACACGATCAAACAGACCGGTTCGGCCGACGAACCCCCGACGCGATTTTTTAAATGCACCGACTGCGGTGCCCGATGGCGCGAATATGCCTGACCGGCGGAACGGTTTTCCCCCGTCCTGCTGTAGGCAGTGCAAATGGACTACGACGCGGTCGTCCTCGATAACGACGGGGTCATCTCCACCATGACCGACCCCGCCGTCATGATTCGAGCCGTCAGGGACGCCTTTGGCGACCTGGGGGTCGTGAATCCCGATCAGGAGGACGTGGAGAAACTCCGCTACGGTGTCACCCCCGACATCTTGCAGACAGTTGCGGACCGCTACGGGCTCAAGCCCGGACCGTTCTGGTTCCGCCGGGACATGCGCTCCTCGCTGGTGCAGGAGCGGGAGATCCGAGCCGGTCGAAAGGCCCTCTACGAAGATGTGGGATCGCTCTCTGACATCGATCAGCCGCTCGGGATCGTCAGTTCGAACCAGCACCGCACGGTCCAGACGATCCTGCGGGAGTACCAGATGGAAGACCAGTTCGAGACGGTGTACGGCCGGGAGATGGACGTCCAAAGCTTGCACAAGAAAAAGCCAAACCCCCACTACCTCGATCTGGCAATCGAGGATCTCGGGGCAAAAAATCCGCTGTACGTAGGTGACAGCGAAACAGACGTCGAGGCAGCCGTGGCCGCCGGGATCGATTCGGTCTTTCTCCGTCGCGAGCACCGGGCAACCACGAAACTCGACGTGGCGCCGACCTACGAAATCGAGACCCTCGAAGCCCTGCCAGGCCTCGTCTCTACCTGATCAGTTCTCGAGACGGTCAAGCGCAACCCAGGCTTTGAGTTCCGGGTCCGGCTGCTCCCCAGCGATCTCCGCCGCGAGAAGGTCCCCGATTGCCGGTGCGCGGGTGATCCCGTATCCCGAGAGCCCCACCGCCGTGTAGTAGTTCTCCACGCTCGTTTCGCCGACGAACGGTCGGCCGTCCGGCGTGATGGTGCGGAAGCCGACCCAGTCGTCGACGATTCGGGCGTCTTCCAATCTGGGCACGCTACGTTCGATCTCGTCGGCGATGTCGAGATGGAAGGATTGCTCGACCGCGTGATTGGCGGACGGATCGACCCGGGCTGCAGTCTCATAGCTCGTGTCGAACCGGCCGCCGAAGGCCTGGTTGCGGCCGTCCTCACGGAAGTACAGTTCGTAATCGAGCATGACAAAGGGCAGTGAGAACTCCTCGTCTCTGGAGAGAACGACGATCGGTCCCCGCGTGTGTCTGAGTGGCTGGTCAAGATCGACCATGTCGTTGATCGCTGGCGCCCACGGACCGGCCGCGTTGACGACCCCGCTAACCGATTCGGTCCCGGACTCGGTTTCGACGGCCTCGACGACGCCATCCGTGGTTTTGATGTCCGTTACCCCTTCCCCAGTTACGAACGTCGCCGGCCCGTCCCTGGCCCGCTCGACGAACTGTTGAATGATCTCTGAAGGGTCGAGAAAGCCGTCCGCGGGCACATAGAGAGCTCCCTCGAACGCGTCGGAATCGAGCCCCATCTCCGCGAGGGCATCCGGTTCCAGCCACTCGGTCTCGACGCCCAACGCCGAAAGCTCCTTCCAGACGGTTCGAACCGCGGGAACGTCAGTCAACTCCGGTGCGGTTTCGAGGGTCCCAATCTGCGTGAACGAAAGGGTCCCGTCCTCGATTAGTGGCCCGTAGGTCTCCCAGGCGCGTTCTCGCAACCGGTGTTCAGTTGCCGACGGGTCGTCCTGATGCCAGAAGAAGATGGCCATCGACTTACTGGTCGTTCCAGCCCCCAACGCGTCTTTCTCGTAGAGTCGGACCGGTATGTCACGCGTCGCGAGTTCGGCGGCAATGCTCGTCCCGATCACGCCCCCACCGACGACGACCACTGGATCCATACCGGCTCCAGCGGCCGGGTGGATAAAAATCACTCTGGGCGGTGGTACCACGGCTGTAGCCGAGTTTATCCCAGTGGAGGGCCTAGAATCGCTGTGACTGATCAACGCGAGGAGAAAAACCTCCGCATGCCCTCGGAGGACGAGCAGTTCGGCGTCGTTACGCAACATCTCGGCGGGAATCACGTTCGAGTGCGGTGTGCCGACGGCAAGGAACGAATGGGCCGGATCCCCGGCCGAATGAAGTACCGCACCTGGATCGAAAAGGACGACGTCGTCCTCATCGAGCCGTGGTCCTGGCAGGACGAGAAAGGCGACATCGAATGGCGATACGAAAGCGCCGACGCCGAGCAGCTCCGCCGCGAAGGGCATATTGACTGACCACCCGACAGTTTTGAGGTAGCCGTGCGAACGGGTCGTATGACCCGAAGTGTTCCCGAGGCCGTGGAACGGCGACTGACGAGCGAGCCGCTTGCCGCGTATCTGGCCACGAGCGTGGACGACCGTCCACACGTCGCGCCCCTCTGGTACCAGTACGATGACGGGGTCGTCGAACTGACGACCAAGGGTCGGAAGCTCGACAACATTCGAGACAATCCAAACGTCTCACTCGCCGTCCAGAAGGCAAGTGCCGGGATTCCCGAATGGATGGTGACCCTTCTTGGGACAGCGACTGTGGTCGACGACGAAGCCGAAGAAAAGCGTGTTCGGCGGGAGATCAACCGAAAGTACGGCGTCGATCCGGACGCCTATCCAGAAAACACGTTGGTGACGGTGTCAGTCGGATCGGCCAGCCTGACGGAGTACTAGTCGTCGACAGGTTGTGTGTCCGGACGGTACCCCCGACTGATCTTCTTCCACTTGCCGGTCCAGAACCGGTAGTAATTGATGACGGCCGAGACCGCCGTCTCCCCGAAGAAGGAGAGGTAAAGTCCCCAGATGCCAAGCGACGTGGTCGCCCCAAAGTACATGAGTGGGATCGAGAAGCCGAACATCCCCAGGGCACGGCTGTAGAACGGCCAGCGGGTGTCACCAGTCGCGTCGAGCGCTCCGGCGATCGTGCTCGTCACGCCCTGCGGGATGATCGCGAGGGCCGCGACGTAAACCATCGGCACTGCGATCGGGATCGCTGGGTCCGTTCGGGAGCCGATGAAGAGGCTCACGATCGGTTCCGCGAAGAGCGCGATGCCAAAGGCCGCGACCGCGTAGGTCGCCACCGAGAACCGCGTGATCTCGTAGCCGAATGCTTCGGCAGTCGACTCGTCGTTTTTCCCGAGTTGCTGGCCGACGAGGCTGCTGGCGGCCAGACCGAAGCCCCACCCCGGCGTGTTCATCACGCCCCAGATGCGACGGGTGATGATGTACGCCGCCGTGACTTGCTGACCGAAGAGGCCGACAAAAGCCAGCGTGGGGAATCGCGCCACCGTCCAGACGGAGTTGCGGCCGATCACTGGCAGTCCAATCGAGACGAGATCACGGAAGGTCTCCAGGTGTAGATATTTCCCAAAGGGATCGACGGTGATCGGGAACTCCCCGACCAGCGGCAGTCCCCCTCTGGCGACGCCGAGGGCCAAGGCCCCCGTCACCAGAACGTTGGCGAGGACGGTTCCCCAGGCCGCCCCGGCGACCCCCATGTCGAGGCCGAAAATGAAGACGCCGTTGAAGAGGATGTTCGCGATCGCCCCCGAGCCTCGCAACGTCATGGGGATCCAGGCGTCGTCGGCCCCAATGAGGGCGCGGCTTCCGATGAGATTGAGCGAGGCAAAGGGCACGCCGAGTGCCAAAATTCGGAGGTAGCGCCCGCCGAAGGCGATCTCCGATTCAGTGCTTGTCAACACTGACACCAGCAGTTCTGGCACGAGCCAAAAGAAGATCGCGACCGGGATCGTCACGCCCACGACCATGACGACGCTCGAACGAATCGCTTGTCCGAGCTGGTCGAACCGCTCCGCACCGTATCGCTGGGAAACCAGGGCGATTGTGCCTGCGGCAAACCCACCGCCGATGCTGAACGCTACTCCCCAATACGGCGTCGCGAATCCCACGCCGTTGATCGCGGCCGGTCCCAGGGCGATCCCGACCATGGCCACGTCGGCGGCGTTTTTCGACATCCTGGCGATGCCGGTCACAATGCGCGGCCAGGCCAGGTCCACCGTCTGGGTGGCCCGCTCCTCGGTGATAAGACCGAGACGAGCGAGACCGACCCCAATGGCGACGAGCAACGCCCGCATCGGGTTGCTGAGGGCTCTTCGAACGCTGGAACGCTGCGGAACCACTACTGGCGGCTAACTGGAGGACCACCAAAGGGGTTCTGTTCCCGCCGCGATGGCAGGGACTTAGGACTCGTCAGCCCGGGGGAAATTGTCGATGGTCGCCGCATCGAAGGCCGCTTCGTCGAATTCGTAGTCCCCGTCCAGGAAGTCCATCACAGACTTCGCGTCTCGCTTTGCGTTCTTGAGGCAAGTCGAGGCCCCCGGCGAGGGCGTAATGTTGAAGATGATGTCCTCGCCCTCGATCGTCGCCTCTCCCATGTCGAGCGAGTGGCTCCTCGTGTCGACGATCTGCGGCCGAATGCCACCGTACCCGCGGGCGGGTTCGATGTCCTCCCGGGTCGCGCTGGGCACGACTTTCTGCACCTGTGGCAGGAAGGCCCGCGTCCCGAGTTCGGGCAGGTCATAGACTAGATTGCGGAGGACGTAGGGCAGAAGGACCGAATCCGCCAAAATGTTCAGGTAACTCAGGAAGGAGGGAGCATCGAACCCGAAGACGTCCAGGAAGTCACTGACAGTCGAGAGGTTCCCACGCTCCAGTTCCGGAACCGGCTTGGCAGTCGGTCCGAAGCGGGTGATCGAGGCGTCGTGGACGTCAGCGTCCCCGTGGACCGCAGCAAAGGGGAGTTTGGCCATCTGCAGGGTGTAGACCTTTCCGTTGAGGAAGTCCTCGGCCAGGAAGAAACTCCCCGCGACCGGTAACAGCGCCATATCCTGCCCGTATCCGAGCTGCTTGGCGAACTGCAAACTGTGCGAACCGGCACTCACGACGACGCCGTCGGCCATGGCCGTTCCGGCGCTCGTGCGAACTGCGTACCCGTCTGCAGTCTCGACGATTCCCTCGACAGGGGTGTCCACGTGCACGTCCACGCCGGACTCCGATTCGGCCGCCGAGACGAGTGACTGGGCCGTCTCGCCGTAGTCGACCACGTACCCGTCCGGGGTATAGAGGGCTCGAAGCTCCAGGTCGGGATCCCGCCCCTCAACGACCGCCGGTTCGAGTTCGGCGATCCGATCCCGGTCGATCAGTTCCAGTTTGGGGTAGAGGTCGCCAAAGCCCTTCTCGTGGTACCGTCGTTCGAGCCGGTCGACTTCCTCCTCGCCGACCGCGATGACCATCTTCGAGCGTCGGTCGTGCATCGACCGGTCGGAATCCGCCGCTTCGAGATAGCCCGCAAGCGTCTCCGCGCCCGTCTTGACCGAGCGGGCCTTCTCCAGGGAGTAGTTGGTCTCGATGTCCCCGAAGTGAAGGGTCTGAGAGTTGTTCGTGTGCGCGGTGTTGATCGCCCCGATTTCGGGCTCTTTTTCGAAGAGCGCGACCCGTTCGACGTCCGAAAAGTTCGCGACCGCGTAGAGCAGTGATGCCCCGCTGATGCCCCCGCCGACGATGATAAGGTCGTATTCCTCCGCCATGGTGTGCTCGGGTGTTTCGTCTGGCGATCCGCCGGGCGGTCGTATAGGTGCTGTGTTCTGTGGATGGTCGGACGTGTTGCCCAAATCCTGAGCCAGCCAGTCCAAGCTACTCCCCCGGACCCGCCGGTTCGGTTTCCTCTGGTCGTGGGCGCTGGATGACCACTACTGGCCCCAGGAACTGCTCTGCGAGTTGCTCTTCGGGCAGCCCGAACACGTAGGTCGCCACCGTCGGATCGGACTCCCCCATAACGACCACGTTGCTGCCGTCGGCCGCCGCCTCAATCGCCGCCAACGTGTTCTCCCCCGGCACGACCTGCGTCCCGATTTGAGACCGGTCGAACCCGGCGTCCACGAGTTTTCCCTTGAGGCCCTCAAAAAGGTCTGTGACCGATCCCTCGCTCTCATCAGCCCCCATGACGTGAAACAATGTGATCGACACGTCCCGCTCCGCGAAGAGCCCGACCAGGACCTGGAGGAGCCGCTCCCGCCCGACCGTTCCCCGAACCGGCACGAGCACGTCTTCGACCGGCGGCGTCGCTTTCGGGATCAGCACCGCCGTACAGCCCACTTCGTTGATGATTCGGTCTTTGGTCTTCTGGGCCTCGTGCGTGAAGACCATCCGAGATTCGACTTCGGCCCCGGCTTCCTCGAACATCCCCTCGAACTCTTCGAGTCGTTCGGTCGCCCGCTCGGCGAACTGTTCGCGCGCCTGTTCGGTCGCGGTCTGTTCCGGGATCACGTGATAACCCAGGAGGAGCACCCGCGCTCCGGCGAGGAGCGACGGGATCCCCTTCGGAATCGATTCGCCTTCGAGGACCTGGAGTGGAACCAGGATTGTAGGTCTGTTTGTCATTATTCGAATACCCCCGCGAGTTTCACCTCGGGTGCGTAGTACCGGTACCAGGCATAGGAGATCACCATGACCAGTACCCCGATCAGGATCGCGTTCAGTTGCATCTGCAGTGCCAGCGCAAAACTCGCGAGGGCCGCGATCACCGGCAGGTAGGGCATCCCCGGCATCCGGTAGCTGGGCTGATACCAGGACGGGGACTTTCGACGAAGCAGGATGACCGAAACCCCGATGAGACCGTACATGATCAGGTGGAGAAAGGACGCCACCTCGGCCAGCAGTTCCACCTTGCCCGTCAGCACGAGCACGACTATCGGTCCACCGGCAGCGAGCAGGGCGACGTGTGGCGTTCCGTAGCGCAGGTTGATCTTCCCGGCTCGCTTCGGAAGGAGGGCGTCACGGCTGAGCGCATAGACGGTTCGGGAGGCCGAAAGGATCGAGGCGTTCGCACTGGAAATCGTGGCCAGGATGCCTGCCAGGAGGATCGCGACCGCTCCTGGTCGACCGAGGTACTCCCTTGCGACTTCGACGATGGCCGTCTCGCCGAAGGTCCCCAGCGTCTCGGCACCGAACGCGCTCGTCGCGACGAAGATCGTGATCACGTAGAGGAACGTGACGACAATGACCGACCCCACCATCGCGAGCGGAAGGGTTCGTCCCGGGTTCACGACGTCACCCGCGACGGTAGCGACCTGCGCGAAGCCAAGATACGACGTGAACACCAGCGCAGCCGTCGACACGACTGGGATGTACCCGCGCGGGAAGAAAGCCTCCGGGACGGTCTCCCGGCCGAACATCCCCAAGGCGTCGAGGCCGCCGTAGGTCAGAAACACGGCAAGGATGAGGAGGAGTGCCGCGACGATGTAGTTCTGCAAGGTCGCGGAGTTCTCCGTGCCGCCGATGCTCGCCAGTGTGAGACCCACCGCGAAGACGACCGCGAGCGGGATCACCGGATTGAGGGGGAGCGTCAGCCCGATCTCCGCGAGCGCCGCGGTCGCGTAGTGACCTAAGCCGACCAGATAAAAGGCCGACGCGAACACCAACCCCAGCCACAGGCCGAGGCCGACGATGGCACCAGCAGCCGTTCCCATCCCTCGCGAGATGAAGAAGTAGCCGCCACCGCTTCGCGGCATCGCGGTCGCCAACTCCGAGGCCGGGAGCGCAACCAGGAGAGCAATCACTCCCCCGATAACGAAGGATAGCGACGCTGCCGGTCCCGCTCGCTCCGCTGCGAGCCCGGGGAACACGAAAATCCCCGCGCCGATCATCGTTCCGATGCCGATAGTCAGGGCCCCGGAGAGACCGATCGTTCGCTCCAGTTCCCCTTCCTCGTCGGTCGGTTCGACCGCTTCCACCGGTGCCCCTTGTGGTCCCTTCGTCCCGTCGTCACTACCACCGAGGGGCGTTGTATCTCGTGACACGGGCGTTACCCGTCGTTTGGCTCCCCTGGCCGATAAACCTCCGGCCGAGGGACGCGTCTAAAATAAATCTCGTTCGGCAACTGTGGTTTTATTATGGACTCCGATCCTACATCAACCGATGACAGATACGGACCGCGAAGCGATCCCCGTCTCGGAACTCGAGGACCTCGTCGACAGTTTCCGGGAACGCGCCGACGACCGGATGAGCCTGGGGCTAATCGAGGCCTCGGACGGCATCAACAAGTGTGCGGACGAACTCGAAGCGCTCATCGAAGACGAGGAGTAGGTTTTTGGAGTGGGCTCCGACGGGACTTTCCGTCCGCCAGCCCGAAAGCTATTTGTGGAATCAGAGGACGTTCGCGATGAGTGGGCCGATCGGTCCGGAGAGTACTCGCCGGAATACTATGCTTATTACGGACCCGACGACACCACCGAGACCATTCTGGAAGCGGTGCAGTCACATCTCGGACCCGATCCGGCAATCCTCGAAGTGGGTTCTAGTTCCGGCCGACACCTCGCCGCGTTGCAGGAGGCGGGGTACGATGACCTGACTGGCGTCGAAGTCAACGAGGACGCCCGGGAAGTCATGACAGAACAGTTTCCGGCCCTGGCCGAGACGGGAACCTTCCATTACGATTCGATCGAGTCAGTCATCGAGGGCTTCGAAACCGACCAGTTTGACGCCGTGTTCGCCGTGGAAACGCTCCAGCATCTCCATCCCGACAGCGAGTGGGTGTTCGCCGAGTTGGCCCGCGTGACGGGGAGGCTTTTGATTACCGTCGAGAACGAGGGCGAAGAACCAGTCGAGGACCCGCCGGCGATCAATTACGTCGACGGCGACGTGCCGCTTTACTACCGCGACTGGAAACGGATTTTCACTGATTTGGGTCTGGATGCGGTCGCAGAGGAATCCGGCCCGCGGGACACGATCCGAATTTTCAGAGCCTGAAGGCCGCTACGGGTCGATATCGTCTTTCGAGAGCAGTCGGCCGAGAGTTCCCCGATTGGCGGCCACCCACCGATAGACTCCCTCGCGAATCCCCTTGTAGATTTGCGTTCGTCGAATGGGCCCAGGCTCTCTGAATCGCGTAGGAACCGGCGCCAACGAGAGCAGAGCTGCTTCGACAGCTGCTCCACAGGAGTAGGTTTTCGAGGCCGTGATGAGGTGAGCACAGGTTTCGTACTCCTTCGGAAGCCGGCGTTCGAGCGCCGGCCCGACGTCATCGAAGCCGACCGCCGTGATCGACGATCGATTCGTGATCGCGGCTGCCCACCAGGTACAAAACCCACACTGCTCGTCGTACACCAGAATCGGCTGTCCACTGCCGTCAACACCTGGCGAGTTGGGCGTCCCTGGCCCAGACTGTTCGCTACGTGTCGTCATCGGGGGCTGCCGGATTCCCGGCAGTGTCATTCTCGGTCACTTCGAGCGTCGAGATACGATTCCCGTCGACGCCAGTGACTGCAAAGTCGTAGCCCCCGATGGCGACGGTATCGCCAGTGTCGGGTGCCTGCCCGAGTTCGTCGATGACCACGCCACCGATCGTCTCGTAACTCTCGCTTTCGAAGGCGACGTCGAGGGTCTCGTTGATTTCCGCGAGCGGAACGCCCCCGTCCACCTCGTAGCTCCCGTCCTCACGGGCTCGAATTGCGGGCGTCTCTTCGTCGACGTCGAAGTCATCACGAATGTCCCCGACGATCGCTTCCACGGCGTCTTCGACGGTCACCAGCCCTTCGAAGGCGCCCCACTCGTCGATCACCGCTGCCACCTGTTGTCGTTCGGTCCGGAACTGCAACAGGAGGTCGTTGATCGCCGTGGATTCGGGGACGACCAGCATGTCCCTGGCAAGATCGCCGGCGCGAACGGTCGACTGCTCGGCTTCCGACACCTGAATCACGTCTTTGACGTCGATGAGCCCGACGATCTGGTCCTCGTCTTTCTCGACGACCGGATACCGCGTGTGGCCGGATTCGAGCACCATGTCCTTGAATTCCGGAAGGGTGGCCGTCTTTTGGATCGTGACCACGTCCGGCCGTGGCACCATGATCTCCCGGACGATCTTGTCGTCGAGTTCGAAGATACGTTCGATCATCTCCACTTCGGCCATGTCCACGTGGCCTTCCCGACCGGAGCGTGAGAGAATCCGCCGGATTTCACGTTCGCCGAGCGTCTCGTCGGTCTCCGAGGCGGGTGGAATGCCGATCAGACTCGTGAACGCGTTTGCCGTGCCGTTGAAGACCACGATGCCCGGGTAAAACAGGTAGTAGAACATGGTCATCGGCGGCGCCACGAAAAGCGAGAGCCGCTCGGCTTCCGCGATAGCGATGGTCTTCGGCGCCAGTTCGCCGAACACGACGTGCAGGAAGGTGATGATCCCGAACCCGAGCGCGAAGGCGACCAGATGGAGCAGGCCTTCGGGGACAACGGATCCGATCACCGGTTCCAGCAGTGACGCGACAGCCGGTTCTCCAACCCACCCCAGTCCCAGTGAGGCGATGGTGATGCCAAGTTGGGTGACCGCCAGGTAGTCGTCCAGCTTATCCATCACCCCTTCGAGGGCTTTCGAACCGGTCCGGCCCTCGGCCGCGAGCTGTTCGACCGACGTCGAGCGGACTCTGACGAACGCGAACTCCGCGGCGACGAAAAAGCCGTTGAGCAATACGAGAAAGAGAGCAACGCCGAGTTGGCCCAGGGAAAGAGCGACGTTTACCATCGATTACCCCCCGGAGAGAGACGATAGGTGACGGCTGCGATCATAACGGTTCTTCGCCCCGACTCCCTAAAGTGTTTGACCCAGGGGTGTGCTCGACCGGGGGAGCAGACCGTGGCAACTTATCCCCCATCCACGCGTATGGTGGACATATGACAGAATTCCGCGGTGCCTGGACGGCGGAGGAAGTTGCAACCTTCCTGCACGAGGCCACGATTCCGATCCGAATCGCGACGCGTCGATCGAACGACTCGCTCTGGCCGGTCACGGTGTGGTACCGGTATCGGGACGGATACTTCGAAAGCGCGACCCACGCGAGTGCGGATCTGGTCGGCCTCGTCAAGCGTAATCCTGCCGTCGGATTCGACGTCTCGACGAACCAGGTTCCATACAGCGGCGTTCGGGGCACCGGGACGGCGTCAGTAACGCCTGATGAGGGCCGCCACGTTCTCAGGGACCTCACAGAACGGTACTTGGGTGGGACTGACTCCAGGCTCGCCCGGCGATTGCTCGATGACGATCGCGAGGAAGTCGTGATCAGGATCGACCCGGAGGAGATCTACAGTTGGGATTACACCGAGCGAATGAAAGACGTCCCGACTCAGTAATACCGATCTACCGCTTTTGAGGATGGACTTACTGAGCCCTTCACGGAGTTGAGTCTTCATAACTATTGGCGCAACTCTGGGACACCGATTATGGGCATCACTCCGATCGCAACGGCAGTTGGGGGCCAGTTGTCCGCCGGCGTTGCCAACCTGGTTCCGCTCGTGTTCTCGGGAGAGTTCCTGGAATGGGCGGTGATATTTTTCGTCATCGCGATCGTCGCTGCACTCCTCGGCGCACGCGGGGTGGCCGGCGTAACGATGGCCGTCGCGAAGTGGTTCGTCATCATCTTCCTGGCGTTGGCCGTGATTTCGATCATTCTCTGATGAGGGGCAAGCACCACGTCGTCGACGCGACGAATGGTGCAGTCCCAGTCCGTTCCCGGGATCCCGGACACTCATGCGACTCGTAAAGGTCCTCGTCGAGGAGGCGGACCTCGAAGCCGTGCTGTCAGTGCTCGACGAAGAAGACATCGATTACGTCAGTTTCGAGCGGGTCACAAGCGGTGCAGAAACGAGCGGGGAGTTGCTCGTCGAGTTCCCGCTCCCGAATCAGGCGGTCGAGTACGTTCGCGACCGGCTCGGGGAGACCGGGGTTACGGGCCGCTATCTCGTCACAGTCAACGCCGAGTCCGCTCAAACCGAGCGCTTCGACGCCCTCGAGGACCGGTTTATCACGGGAACAGAGGAGGGCGACAGCATCTCCCCCCAGGAACTCCGCTCGACCGCGCTCTCGCTCCATCCGGATCCCGGGGCGTACTACGTGATGACCGTCGTCAGCGCACTCGTCGCCGTCGCCGGCCTCCTGCTCGACTCCGCGGCGCTCGTGGTCGGTGCGATGGTCATCGCCCCACAGGTCGGCTCCGCACTCACTGCCAGCGTCGGGGCAACTATGCGGGATTGGTTCATGCTGAAACGCGGGGCCCGGGAGCAAATCCTGAGTCTCTCGCTCGCCGTCCTCGCCAGCGCGGTCTTCGGCGTCGCGCTGCAGTCTTTGGGCTCTGTTTCACCGGTCGTTCATCTGGAGACCATCGCCGAAGTGGGCGAACGAACCTCACCCGGACTTCTCACGCTAGGCGTCGGCCTGGCAGCGGGTATCGCGGGCGCTGTGGGCCTGGCGACGGCCTTGCCAGTGTCGCTGGTCGGGGTCATGGTCGCCGCTGCGCTGATCCCGGCCGCCGCAGCCGTTGGGATCGGTATCGCTTGGAACGCCCCAAGCGTGGCCATCGGGGCCCTGGTACTGCTCGTCGCGAACGTCGTCTCGGTCAACGCCGCTGGCGTCGCCACGCTCCGGGCGTTCGGCTACCAATCGAGAGAGGATAGTGGCCTTCCGGCGCTCCGACCGCTGGCTGTCGCCCTCCTTTTGGTCGTCCTCGTGGTCCTCACCACCGGGACGTTCGCCATGCAGGCGTCCTTCGAGCACAACGTCAACGAAGCGGTCGCCGGAGTCCTCGAGGACGGCGAGTACGAGGACCTGGAACTGATCCGGACGCAGTCTGACTTCCTCTTCGTCCCCGGATCCGAACCGCCCAGCATTGGGGTAGTCGTCGGACGACCGGCAAACCAGTCTTACCCATCGATCGCTAGGAATCTGGGTCAGGCCATATCGGACCGGACCGATCGCAACGTGACTGTCCGGGTGGAATTTATCGATCGGCAGCAATACGTCGGCGAAGCTCGGAACCGCGAGTTACGGGCCATCCAATAGACGCCCCCATCTCGGTCAGAGGTCGCCGTCGGTCGCACGGTCGCGCAGCGCTACGACGCGGTCTCGGATGGCCTCCATCTCGTCGGCTTCGCGCTTATTGTCCACGTGGCTGTACATCAGCCCCATCCGGTGGTTGCTCCGGAGCGGCTCCTCGTTCCGGTCGAGAAACTCCCAGTACAGTGCGTTGAACGGACAGGCCTCAGGCCCGGTCGTCTCGTCTTTGTCATAGCCACAGTCCGTACAGTAATCGGACATCCGGTCGATGTAGTTCGCCGAGGAAACGTAGGGCTTCGTCGCGAAGACGCCGTGGCCAAACTGTCCCATCTCGATGACGTTTGGGGTCGTTACCCAGTGATAGGCGTCGACGAAGGTCGCGTGGAACCACTCGTTGAGTTCGCTGGGTTCGACACCCCACAGCGTGGCGAAATTCGCCAGAATCATCAACCGCTGGATGTGGTGTGCGTAGCCGCGTTCGTGCACGTCTGCGATCGCCTCGCGCAGGCAGTTCATCCTGGTATCGCCGGTCCAGTACAGATCGGGAAGCTCACGCTCCGCTGCGAGTTGGTTGGCCGTCGCCAGTTCAGGCATCGCCCGTCGATAGACGTGCCGCATGAACTCTCGCCAGCCCAACACCTGCCGGATGAACCCCTCCACGGAGTGGATCGACACCTCATCTCGGTCCTCGTAGGCCTGCTCGACGCCTTCGATAACCTCCATCGGGTGGAGGAGGCCGAGATTGATCGCCCCACTCACCAGCCCGTGGGCCATCGCCCACTCCCCGGACCGCATAGCGTCCTGATAGGGGCCAAACACCGGTAATCGTTCCTCGAGGACCTGTTCCAGGTGCTCGCGAGCCTGCTCGCGGGTGACCGGCCAGGGAAAGGAGCACAGGTCCTCGCTCCCCCAGGTGTCGAACTCCTCGCGCACCCACGCCGACACCTCCTCGGTGACAGCATCGGGATCGTGGGTCGGAACGGAGGGGGCCTCCCAGTCGTCCGGCGGGAATTCTCGGTTTTGGTCGTCGTAGTTCCACTCCCCGCCGACCGGCTCGCCGCCCTCCATGAGGACGCCAGACTCCCGGCGCATCCAACGGTAGAACTGCTCGTGTCTGAACGATTCGTCGTCGCTGGCCCACGCGTCGAACGCTTGCCGAGTGCTAACGAACAGCTCGTTTTCGACAACCCGGAGGTTTCCGCCGGCCACCTCAACGAGGTCCCCTAGCCGCTCTCCGGAATTATAACTGGGAGACCGCATCGTCACCAGCGTGGTTCCCGGATTGGCATCGAAGAACGTGGAAAGCGCCTCGCCGAAGGTGTCGGACTGTATGTAGGTCACGTCGTAGCCGGCTGCCCGCAGCCGGTCGCGGAAGTGCCGCATCGCGGCAAACAGAAGCGTCAGCTTGTGGTGATGATAGGGCTTCCGTCGGGCGAAGTCGTGGGCCTCGACGAGCAGGACTTGACTGCCCCCGGGCGCCCTGGCGAGGGGCCCACACGCCTCCGTGAGATGGGTCCCGAGAATCCAGGGGACTTCGTCGTCCCCCACCGCGTACGCCGGCGGGTCTCCGACTGTCGGTTGCCGCATACCGTCGGCACGAATCGGAGCGCCATAAGTTGCTGTCCCACTGGCTCAGGCTGCTATGGTGCGGACAAGCCGGATGGATTTGTGGGCTGAAGAGGGACTTCAGCACCCACGATTCAGAGGCCCCCGGAGGCCCCCTCAAGCCAAGTAATGCCACCTAAACGCCGGTCTGATCTGGGAGCGACAAGGGCCATTCCGGGCGGTAACACCGGCATATTCACTTCCAAGAAAAGAGCCCACGACCAAAAGCGAGAGATCCGATTACGAGTTAGTTCAAGTAAGCTCAGGGTATTCGCATTACCCTCATTAATACAAAGTAAAGCCAACCGGACTAATTGCTCAATGAAAGTTGCGACAATCGGCGTCGGGAACGGAGGCAGTAAAGTCGTCGATTCCTTCCTCACCGTAACGAATGAGACCGGTCGCGACGTCATTAGCGATGCGTTCTCGCTAAACACCGCGGAGTCCGATCTGGGTGTTTTGGACCAGGTCCCCGATTCGAAACAGATACTCCTCACCTCGCCGGCAATGCGGGGATCAGGAACCGGAAACAAACCCGAACTCGGCGCGGAACTGATGGAAGAAAACCTGACGGTGGTCAAGAACGCGCTGAACTCGATCCCGCTTCATTCGACTGAAGCGATCCTCTTGGTCGCAACGCTGGGCGGCGGCACCGGCAGTGGTGGGGGCCCAGTTCTCGCCAAGCAATTGCGGGAGTGGTACGACCTACCGGTGTTCGGCCTCGGGATTCTCCCAAACGAACAGGGCCATCTGGAGTTCAACGCCGCACGTTCGTTTATGGATTTTGGGAAAGTGACCGATAATTTCTTTCTCGTCGACAACGCTCGGTACTTGAGTTCGGACGAGTCGATTCAGGAGAATTTCCGGCGCATTAATCGGGATATCGCCGTGAAGTGGGTGGAATTCCTGAGTGCGGGCGAACACACCAGGGAGGGCGCTGAGATGTATATCGATGCCGCAGATCTCTTCGCCGTATTAGAGATGGGAGGTGTCTCGGTGCTCGGCTACGCATCCCAGACTGCGGAGTCATCGAACCGCGGCTTGCTCGACAAGTTCCGGACCAACGGCCAAGAACTCGACCGTAAAACGTTGACGCGGAAGCTTGTCGACACAGTCAAAGCTGCAACCCAAAACCTAACGATGGATGCAGAGCTCCATACGGCCGAAGGCGCCATTCTTCTCGTGTCCGGGCCGCCTGCTGAAATGACACAGCAAGGGGTCGATCAAGCGCGACAGTACCTAAACGACCTGACTGGGGCACAACGACTCGCACACGGCGACAATCCACGACCCGGGTCACAGGAGATGTCGGTGGCAGTCCTCTTCTCGAATATCGGCACCGCCCATCGGGTCGACGAACTCAAGCGGCGGGGGAAAAACGCCAAAGAAGAGATCGAACAGAGTCGACAAAAACGCGCTAACAAGCAACAAAAAATGTTCTCCGATTCGGACAACGAACTCGGATCGGTGGTCGACTACAAGTCCTCGTAACGAGCGTGGGGAATGTTGTCAGTCGGTACCGTGGTTTACCGTCCGAGGAAGACGCCGACGTCGTCTTCGAGGGACGGTCCACCCTCGTGGCAGTTTATGAAGCCGGCAGAAGAGCCGCCGACGGGAAGCGGAGCCGACGCGGATGAACACTCTGGAACACACGAACCGCCTGAGAGACGGAACGTAACCGGTCGGGGAGCTAACCCTATCGGTGGGACAATCCCAGGAGGTCACCACACAGACGGAGACACAGGCCAAAGCCCCGCTCCGCGTCAACCAATTCTTGTGGGTCACTGATGGCGTCCGCAACTCCCTCCAGGATCAAGTGGTTGATAGGAGCGATACAACGAGATCTCGTTTCACTCCACACCCGGTGGATGGGACTCCTGTTCCCCCAACAGGACGTCTCCGGCGGTCTGGGAATCAAACGGTGGGTACCGACAAGCACAGCTGGGTGGGTGAAATACTACGTGTGGTCGGTCCTCGGCACGGCAACGCTCCTCGTCGCGTACCCGCTCGCGCTGCTGGGGCTTATCGTCCGATTTTACGCCTGGCGCATCGGGCGGGTTGCATTCGATCTCGGCGTCATTGGGGCCGCTCTCGTCTCCGCGGTCGGGTGGGGGATACTCCTCGCGGTGGCGTATCTCTACGGTATTTCCCTGGAAGGCATCATTTCCATCGCGATCGCCAGCCTGGTAGCGATTAGTTCTGCCGTCCTCGCGATGGGGTTCGCAAGGGTGGATGGCCGATGGACGACTGTCCTGTTCGCCTATCCGTTTGCCGTCACCGGGTTATTTCTCCCGCCGGTGGTGACAGCATTGTATTCCCCGACAATCGCCGAGTGGGTATTTCCGGCGAGCAATCGGCTGGCGATCTGGATCCTGGATACGATCTTGACTGTCGGCGGCATCAACGACATCTTGCGAGAACAGTTCGCTCTCGTCGGGGTTGCCTACGTCGTGATGTGGTTCGCTCTCGCCGTTCCCATCGGCTGGTTGCTGGGGCTTTTGGTCACGCTTGCAGATCTCACGCGCCCCCGAACCGAGACGCCCGAACAAAGCGAGTAGCACGCTGTGAGAGGCGTTCCTGCTGATTGGTGCGGACATTCCACCCGGCCCCAAACACGGTCCCGCTCCGCGGAGCGAATAGCAGCGTCGAAGCCGATACCCTCGTTTGTATTTCAGTTTGAAGTCACGCTCCCCGAACTCACGTCCCAACTGTCCCCGCTCGAAGGGATTTTACGTGCGTCTCTAACGTTCGTCCACTTCGCCGCAGAACTGTATGGATCGAAAGCTGGCCTCGGCACTCATAGGGTTCGTCATCGCCGGGTGCCTACGCCGGCTCGGCCCGGTGCTTCGTCATCGGCCATTGGCTGCTTGAACCTCCCGGCAAAAACAAACTCCGGTCACCCACGAACGGAAAGTGATGGACTCTTTACGCCTCGTCACGGCTTGTCTCGTATGACCGAGGACACGAAGGACAACGTCGTTCCGGGGTCGGAGGCCGACCTCGACAGCCCCGACGTTCGGGGCTACGACTTCCGGGGGGAGTTCGACGTGGGCGATCTACTGGACAGTTACGCGACCACCGGGTTCCAGGCCACCGCCGTTTCGGAGGCCATCGACCTGATCGAGCAGATGCGGGCCGCGGACGCGACGATCTATCTCACGCTGACCTCGAACATCGTCTCCTCCGGGCTCCGCGAGGTCGTGGCGGCGATGGTCCGGGAAGGGTTGGTCGACGTGCTCATCACCACCTCCGGGTCGATCACCGAGGACATCATCAAAGCGGAGAAGCCTTTCAAGATGGGCGAGTGGGAGGTCGACGAGGCCAAAATGCGCGAGGAGGGGATCAACCGCCTGGGTAACATCTTCGTCCCTTCGGACCACTACGTCTGGCTGGAATCGTATCTCAACGACTTCTTCCCAGACTTCTTCGCCGAGAAGAAGGTCCGGACCCCGACCGCCTTCTCCCGAGAGATCGGCGAGCGACTGGACGACGAGGATTCGGTCCTCGCCCAGGCCGCCGCGAACGACGTGCCGGTCTACTGTCCGGCCCTGGTCGACGCCGAAGTGGGGAACTTCCTCTTTTACTACCGACAAAACGAGGACCCCGAGGTGGGGATCGAAATCCTCGAGGATTACGACGCCCTGATCGACGAGGGGCTGCTGGCGGATGAGACCGGCTTGATCGTACTGGGCGGCGGCGTCCCGAAACACCAGGCAATCATGACCAACCTCTTCCGCGGCGGCGCGGATTACGCGGTCTACGTCTCCACTGGGATGGAAGGGGACGGCTCGCTGTCCGGTGCCCCACCCAAGGAGGCGGTTTCCTGGGGGAAAATCAAGAACGGCGAGAAGAATCACACGCTGGTCGAGGCCGAGGCGACTCTCGTCCTACCATTGATCGTCGCCGGCGTCCTCGAAGACCTGTAGGCTACCGAGTCCCGTCGAAGAGAGTTCCCCGACGCAGTTCTGGCGTCCCGGCAACGGCGATTCCGACCGCTACCAGGAGGAAGACCGCCATCGAGGCGGCGCCAACCGGGCTGGCCACAAGTTGGGAGAGCGCGGCCGTCTCTGCGGCGGTCCAGACCAGGATCAAACCGCCGGAGGCGTTGAACACGCCGTGGAAGAAGACCGCGGCGAGCACCGAGTCGGCTCGCAGGACGAGATAGGTGTAGAGGAAGGAAAACGCGATCGTGGCCCCCGTCATGACGAGGACCCCCACAAGGGGAAAGGAGGGGTAGTTGTACCCTTCCACGATCACGGGCGCGTGCCAGAGTCCCCAGATCGCACCGATCAGTGCTGAGGCCCGCCAGAAGCCCAACGGGGCGAGTTCCCAGAGAAGGTAGCCCCGCCAGCCGAACTCTTCGCCGAACGCCAATACGGCATTGATTGTCACCCCGAGGCCGAGGACGACGACAACCGCCGCGAGGATGCCCAGGACCCCCTCAGGCAGTTGCAGCCACGGGAGGAGCGACTGGCCAGGGGAAAAGTCGATTCCCGGGAGCAAGACGGACAATCCCGTCACCAGCCCGGCCAGGACGAGCGGTGTGACAGCAGCGAGTGCCAACCACCGCCCACGACCCATTCGAAGGCCAACGTCCCGCACACCAACGTCGCTTCGGAGGATCGTCACCCCGCCGGCCAGAAGCGGCGTGAACATGTAGGCGGGGGCGAGCTGGACCATGCGAACGTTCAACACGAACGAGAGCAGTTCGAATCCCAGCCACGAAACCACGAGGGTTCCGAGAAAGGTAAGAAGCCGGGTTCGGTTGATCTTGCTGTCGGTGGTGGAGGGCATGGGACCGGCTTCGCCTCGGCGTTTCTTAAAGGCCCAGGGACCTGCTCACAGCCCGGTCGGCTCCTCTATGAGCCGCGTTTCGGGGCCCCACTCCGAAATCAGGTCAGCAAGATGTCTGACACCGTACACCTCCGTCGCGTAATGGCCGCCGAGGTAGACGTTGAGGCCCGCCTCCTTGGCCATGTGATACAGTTTGCCCTCGCCCTCGCCGGTGATGAAGGCGTCAACGTCGTCGGCCGCTGCTTCGTCCACCCAGTCCGTACCACTGCCGGTGAGGATGGCCACGGACTCGATCTGATCGGTGCCGAAATCGAGTAGCTGAACGCCCTGACCCCCGTGTTCCAGTTCCGTTTCGAGCGCCGATTGCAACTCGATCGGCGTCTGTGGGGTCTGGAGCCAACCCTGTTGGCCGACGGTCACCGGGCCGAGTTTTCCGAACGGGGCTCGATTCCCGAGGTCGAGTTGATCGGCCAAACCAGCAGCGTTGCCGTACTCCTGATGGCCGTCCAGGGGAAGATGGACTGCGTAGAGGTCGATGTCGTTTTCGACGAGCGCCGCGACCCGCTCGTAGGTTCGACCCGTAATCCGCTCGAATCCGCCCCATGAGAGGCCGTGATGGACGACCATCGTGTCCGCGCCCCACTCCGCAGCGGTTTCGAACGTCGAGCGAACCCCGTCGACGGCGAGGGCCACTTTCTCCGCGGTGTCATCTCCGCTCCCGACCTGGAGGCCGTTCGCGCTGGCGTCGACCTCGGCGTAGTCTTCGAGCCGCAACCGCTCGTCGAGACGGTCGTATAACTCGGATTGGTCCATGATCGTTTTTCGCGGCCCCGACACAAAGAGTCCGTGGCTACCGGGTCCCAGCCCGTTCGAGGACCGCCTTCCGGAGCAGTTTGGCCGCGAGGGTCGCGGCCTGTCCGTCGTCGCGATCGTTGACTTCGACGACGTCGAAGCCGTCCATCGCCGGGGCGACGGCCCGCACGACCGCCCGCATCTGCGCCGGCGTCACTCCAAATGGTTCCTTCGTCCCCGTCCCCGGCGCAAATCCTGGGTCGGCGGCGTCGATGTCCACGCTGAAGTAAACCGACCGCCCTTCAAAGTCCGGCGTCCAGTCCTCTATAGCGTCCGGGGGAACGACCGTGACGTCTTCAGCCTCGGCCCGGTCCCATTCGGCTTCGCTACCGGCCCTCGCTCCAAGAACCACTGCCCGGTCGGCCGTCTCGAGGGCGTGGCGGGTGACAGTCGAATGGCTCCATTCGTTGCCGCCCAGCTCCTCCCGGAGATCGAGGTGAGCGTCGAGCGTGACGAAGACATCCGGCTCGACCGCCTCAACCCCGGCTACCGAGACGGTATGCTCGCCACCCAAAACAATCGGGATCGAGTCCTCGTAGCGAACGTCTCCGAGTACCCCCGAGAGGTAATCGAGGTACTCCTGCGTGTCGTTCCACGCGGCGACGTCGCCGTAGTCATGGACCGCACAGTCCGTAAAACGGAGCTCGGTGTGGTGATCGTAATCCTCGAAGCCCTGGGCGTAGTGACGGATCCGGTCGGGACCAAAGCGAGTTCCCGGCTCGAAACTCGTGGAGACGTCGAGTGGCGCCCCGACGATCACGAAGTCGGCGTCCTCCCGATCCGCGTTCGCCCCGGGGAACATCTACGCCAGGATCTTCCGCTGGCCTTCGTACTCCAGGTATTCGATTTCGTCGTCCGGCTCAAGGGACTCGTCCTCCGGGACCCGCATCGTGAACGTTTCGTAGGTCTCCAGGTCCATGATTTGGGCGTCGTTGCCGTCGACGGAGACGACCTGGCCCTGCTTGCGCTCGATCATCGGGACCCAGACCTTCTGGTCGACCGGCTGGGAGAGCGAGCGTTTCTTGTCGTCGAAGACCCCCTTCCCTTCGATGCGGGCCTTTGCGCTGCCGTGCTTGCCCGGCTTGGCCGTACTGTAGGCGGTGATCTTACAGGGCGAATCCTCCATCATCACGTAGTTGCCCTCCTGCAAGTCCCGAACTTCCTTCTGCTCTCTGGACATATTCCCGCCTTTTCGCCTGTGGTGTATAAACAGTTTGGAAGTCAGGTCAGTCCGCAAGGAACCGTTCGAGCCGCGAGAGGCCGTCTCGAAGCTCCGTCGTCGGCAGGCCAAAGCCGATCCGGAAGTACTCGTCGAACCCGAAGGCCGTTCCCGGAGCGAGGACGACCGATTCAGACTCCACGAACGCCCGGCAGAACTCCTCCGAGTCCGCATAGCCTGGCGGAAGTTCCACGAAGCCGTTGACCCCAACCGGGTCGTACCATGACAATCCCTGCTCGTCGAGGAACGACCGAACGATGTCCCTGTTTCGCTCGGCGAGTGCCCTGTTTTCGGCGAGGATATCTGCCTCCTGTTCGCCCAGCGCCTGGGCGGCGACGTGCTGGCCGATTTTTGAGGGCGAGATGGTCGTGTAATCCTTCCACCGCCAGGCCGCGTCGACGACGTCAGCGGGCCCGACGAGCCAGCCGAACCGGAGCCCGGCCAGCCCGTAGGCTTTCGTAAGCCCAGCCGTGCTGATTCCGCGCTCACCCAGCGCGGCGACCGGCGGATCCGGATCGGGCGAGAGCAGGCGATAGACCTCGTCGGCGTGGAGGTAGGCGTCGTTGTCCTCGGCGAGGTCGTACAGGGCCTGGACCGTCTCCTGGTCGTGATAGCGCCCGGTCGGATTGTTCGGGTTGTTGAGGACGATCAGCTTGGTTTCGGGGCGGATTGCGTCGGACACCGCGTCCAAGTCCAAAGTCCAGTTCGGCGGTTCCAGGTCCACACGGGTCGCCGTTCCCACCACGTCAGGAACCGTCTGGAGCGCCTGATAGGTCGGCGTGACGACGACCGCGTGGTCCTCAGTTGAGAGCAGGGACCGATAGAGAACGTAGTTGGCTTCCTGGGTCCCCACGGTGAGCAGTACCTCCGAGGCGGGTCGATCGTAGCGAGCCCCGATCTCGGCTCGCAGTTCCGGATCCCCGTTCGTGGGAATGACATAGCCCAGGCGCCCGGGATCCAGATCGAAACGGTCGGCCGGCAGGCTTCGAATCCCGGACTCCGCGAGCATGATGTCGGCCTCGTGTTCGTACTCCGCGAAGAAACGCTCTAGTTCGAACGGCGGCACGTCCATACACGACAGTCGTTCCGAGGGACTTAGTCCTCGGTGGATTCCTGGCCCCGCTCGCGATGCCGCTGCCGTTCGCCGAGGTATTGATCGGTCATCCCTGGCGCCGTTCGAATGCCTTCCCGCCGCGTGTAACTCCGGACCAGCCAGAGGGCCGGAACGACGGTCAGCAGCACGCCCACCCAGACAGCCATCCCGGTCGTCGTCGCGTAGAGTATCGCCGTGGTGGGAATCCCGGCGGCCATCAGCATACCGAGGATGAGCCGTTTGCCAAGCCGTTCGATGACCCCATCCTCGTCTTTGACTTCCGCCTGCACCGTCAGGGACTCCCGTTCGACCCGGTCGAGCGCGCTGTCGAGTTTCGGCGGAATGTCGATCGAGGCTTTGACCGCGTTTTCGAGGTCATCGCGTGTCTCGGTCAGCACCTTCCGGATAGATTCCTCGCGATACCCTTCCTCGGTGAGATAGGCCGAGGCGACCTCGATGAAGTCGAAGTTCGGGTCCAGGGTGACACAGACCCCTTCCACGACGGTCGCCAGTCGCATGACGAGTGCCAGGTTCTTCGGCAGCCGGAAGGGGAACTCGTAAATCGTGTCCTCCACGCGATTTAGGATCTCCTGTACGCGCCAGTTCTCGATATCCTCCCCGCGAGCGTCCTTGATGGCCAGTTCCATCACTTCGGCCATCGTCTGTCGGTCAGCGTCGGGCGAGAGGGTCCCCATCGCCACGAGCACGTTCAGGATGTCGTCGATGTCCTGGTTGGCGACGGCGATGTAGAACTCCACGATTTTATCCTGGATGAACGGTTGCACTCGGCCGCTCATCCCGAAGTCGTAGAAGACGATCGTGCCGTCTTCCTGCACCGCGAGGTTCCCCGGGTGCGGATCTGCGTGATACACCCCGTGATCGGTGATCATCCGGAGGTAGGTGCGGGTGAGTTTTTCGGCGACTGCTGTTCGGTCGATTCCCTGCTCTTCGAGGGCTTTCACGTCCGAAATCTTGGTGCCTGGGACGTACTCCATCGTGAGCACGCGGCTGCTCGAATGGGACTGAACGATCTCGGGCATCCGGACGGTCGGATCGTCGGCGAAGTTCGTTCGGATCTCCGCGAGCATCTCCCGCTCGCGGTCGTAATCCATCTCCTCGCGGATCGTCGTTCCGAACTCCTCGGCGAGGTTCCGAAGGGAAAACGACCGTGCCTCGTCGGCGAAGTAAAGGATGATCGGCAGCGACCAGTGAATCACTCTGAGATCCGCCTCGACGAGCCCCTGGACGCCCGGCCGTCGGACTTTCACTGCCACCGGTTCGCCGTCGACCTCGGCCCGATAGACCTGCCCCAGACTGGCCCCGCTGATCGGATCGGTGTCGAAGTCGTCGAAGTTCGCCGCGACCGGCCCCAGTTCGTCCTCGATGACCGCTTTGGCCTCCGGCCAGGGCGCCGGCGGTACCTTGTCCTGTAACTGACTGAGGACCTCGATGTACTCGGGCGGCAGCACGTCGGGCCGCGTCGAGAGGATCTGCCCGAATTTGATGAAGGTCGGCCCCAGGGTCAAAAGGGACTCCAGCAACCGCTCGGCCCGATCACGTCGCTGTGCGGAATCGATCGACCGGCCGGGGCCAAAGAGGACGTACCGACGGCGGTCCCGGAGCCAGGTCAACAGGAGCGGCAGGAAGTTCCAGGCGACGATAACGAACCGCCAATACGAGCGAAGCGCCACCACGGCTACCCCTCGATCGGAATCGTGTACCCCTCCGCTTGCTCTCGTGGGACGTCGATCGTGAGGACGCCCTTTTCGAGCGAGGCCGACGCTTTCGTCGGTTCGGCGTCCGGCGGCATCGGCACCGTCGCTTCGAGGACCATCGAGCGCGCGTCCTCGTGGTACTCAAACCCCTCCGGAACCGATTTCTCGCGCCGGCCTTCGATGGTGAGTTTGTTCTCCGTCGCTTCGACCGTCAGGCCCTCAGCTGTCACACCCGGCAGGTCCAGTATCAGGCGGTACGCCGACTCGGATTCGAGCAGGTCGGCAAACACTGGATCTGGCAGCGTCGCCAACGCATCGCGTAAGGATTCCATGTTTTCCAGTTGGACGGCAACGGCGTAAAAGGCAGTGGTACCGGTTACCGGTGGGCCCTTCCTCACTTCGGCCCGGGGAAGGCCTCGCTTGCCGGCTGAAACTCGACGGTGGTTCCCAGTCCCCGCTCACGGGCCCGTTCGTAGAGGAGGTTCGCGCCGGCCGTGGTCTCGATGCCGGTCCCGCCACTGTCGAAGACCGTGATCTGTTCGTCGTTCGTCCGGCCGGGAGCCACACCTGCGACCACCTCGCCGAGTTCGGCGTGGACGTGATCGACGTCGATAGCCCCCTCCGCCAGGGCGTTCAGGAAGGCGCCGGCATCCTGGAACACCCTGGCCCTAAGGTCCGGAACGTACCGCGAGCGGGCAATCGTCCTCGCGTCGAGTTCGAAGCGGTCCAGGTCGTATTGGCCCATCGCCGTGACGTGCGTGCCCGGTTCGAGGTCCTCGCCGTCGAAGACTGGGTCGCTCGCGGTGGTCGCGGTGACGACGATGTCCGCGCCCACAAGGCCCGCTTCCGGACTGTCGACGGGAACGATCGGGCACTCCGTGGCCCCCGCCATCGCGTTCGCGAAGGACTCTCGATTGGCCGGCGTCGGGGAGAAAACACGGACCTCCGAAAGATCCCGGACGGTCCGAATGGCTCGCAGTTGTCCGGCCGCCTGTGAGCCGCTCCCGAAAATCGCCAGGACGCTCGCGTCCTCGCGAGCCAGCGCGTCGACGCCGACGGCACCGGTCGCCCCGGTTTTGTAGGGGTTCATGCTTGCCCCGTCCAGGAGAGCCAGGAGCTCCCCGGTTTCGGCGTCGAAGAGGGGCGAGACGAACCACGCGTCACCGGCCCCGAAGCCGGCGCTGTACATGTACCCGCCCATGACGCCAGTCTCGGGGAGCACCGCCGCGTAGGTCGTAAACAGTCCCGGCGGCGTCTCGTTTTCGAGCGCCGTGCGCGGTTCCGCCGGGGCACCTTTCCCACGCTGGCGATAGCCCTCACGCACCGCCGAGACGAAATCCTCGGGGTCGGCCAGATCCGCGATAGCCTCACTTTCCAGAAAGCGGACTTCTGTCATATGCTATCAAGGAAGCCGCGACACGAAAAAGCCGGGTGGCTCGGCGGGGGTGTTTTGCCACCTGGCTACCTATCCCGTGCCATGAACCGTGCTGACGGGCTCCTGGCCGACGGTGGCGCCACGCCGCTTGCAGACGCAGCCAGGATGCTCAACGCGGAGCTTGGCCTGATCGATCGAAGCGAGACGGTGCCACTCGAATCCGCTGCCGGGCGAGTGCTTTCCGAACCCGTCACGGCCAAACGGAATATGCCACACTTCCGGCGGGCCGAGCGGGACGGATACGCGGTCAAAAGCGAGGACGTCACCACGGCAACGGCTGATGAGCCCGTCGTCCTCTCCGAAGCCGAGGAACCACTCAAAGCAGGCGAAACGAGCTACGTTCACACCGGTTCGGCCGTCCCCGAGGGCGCCGACGCCGTCGTGATGATAGAAGACGCGACCGAGAGCTCGGCTGGGATTGCGGTTCACGAGGCCGTCACGGCGGGCACGTATGTCACCCCGATCGGCGCGGAACTCGAAGCGGGCCAGATCCTTTACGAGACGGGGGATCGACTCCGGCCGGGTGACCTGGGGGTCCTGAAAGGGAGCGGTATCGAAGCTGTCACGGTTCGCGAACGGCCGCGGGTCGCGGTCATCCCGACCGGAGAAGAGCTCGTGCAGGAGACGCCAGCGCCGGGGCAGGTCCTCGAAACGAACGGGCTGGTCGGGGCCGCCCTGGTCGAGCACTGGTGTGGCGAGCCCACCTATCGCGATGTCGTGACCGACGACCGTGATGCATTGGCCGCTGCTATCGAGCGCGATTTGGGAGCCGACCTCATCGTGACCTCAGGAGGATCCTCGGTCGGTGCTCGTGATCTCCTTCCGGCGGTCGTCGAGGACCGTGGCCGGTTGCTCGTCGAAGAACTGGCGCTTCGCCCCGGCCACAGTGCGAGTATCGGTGTCGTCTCCGGCACCCCCATCGTCATGCTGCCGGGGACGCCGATAGCGGCACTGGTCGTCGCCTGGCTCTTGGTTCGACCGGCCCTGTCGAGCGCAATGGGTGCCGAAACGATCGCTCCGCCCACGACCCTGGCCAGGATCGAAAGTGACGTAGCGAGTTCCCCGGACCTACGGACAGTTCACGGTATCAGCATCCAGGAAACTGAGACTCCATCCGAAGTCCCGACCGCGAAATTCGTCGACGGAGGTGGACTGCCGTCGCTCTCGCGGATCAACGGCTGGCTGCAGGTTGGGGAATCGACCACCGAAATACAGCAGCAAGAACTCGTTTCCGTCGAGCGGTGGGGCGACGGGCCCTGTTAATTAGTCAGTCCGAGGCCGACCGGTTCCAGAGGTCCTCAAAGCTCGAAATCCGGTAGTCCCCGAGCACGCACTTCCCGCGCTCACAGGCCCCGTGTCGCTCGATGTGGACGGCGTCGAGGCCGGCGTTCCAGGCCGCGCCGACGTCAGTGTCCGCGTCGCCGACCATCACGCCCTTGGCCGTCGAATCGACGCCAAGGTCCTCCATGGCAGCTTCGAGTGGCGTCGGATCGGGCTTCCACCCGAGTTCCTCCGAGCACGTGACGACCGTGTCGAACCAGTCCCCGATGTCCAGGTCCTCGATGACCGGGTCCGCGAGGAATGGCTGGGAGTGTGTCACTACCCCGACCGGCACGTCAAGTTCCGCGACGAACGCGGCGTCCTCGTGGAGGTAGGTCGCCTCGACCCTTTCCGCCGGTTCCTCCACGCTGTGGAAGGTCTCCCAGAATTCCATCGGCTCGAAGCCGAGTCGCTCCAGATAGGCGTCTCGCGATCCGACCAGTCCGTGCCAGAGCGATCTGGCCTCCCGGTCCGAAAAGTCATAGTCCAGTCGCTCGCCCACCCGGTCGAAGACCCGGCGGGTGTAGGCCCATTCCGTGTCGACGAGGGTGCCGTCGAGATCCAGCAACCAGAAATCATAGGCCGTGGGCCGCATAGCCATCAGTTGTCAGTCGCCGAATAAGTGTTTTGCGTTCAGATAGCCTCCACGCGACCCGCCAGTTCGAGGTCCGTCTTCGTGACGCCGCCTGCGTCCTGAGACCTGAAGGCCACCGTTACAGACCGGAACTCGATGACGATACGGGGGTAATGGGTGGCCTGGTCGGCGATCCTGGCCACGTCAGTCGCGAACTCGACCCCAGAGAGGTAGCTTTCGAACTCGTAGGTTCGTCTGATTTCGCCGTCCTCGAAGCGCCATTTGGGCGGCAGTCCCTCCCCGACCTCGTCGTGTGTGAGTGTATCTACCATATTTTGACCCTCGGCTCCGGGGGTAATACTTTCTTCCCTCGAAGCTCCAGTCTCAACCGTCTCAGGGACGGACAAAGCCGTCTTCGGTGATTGGGACGATCGGCGAGGTCACCTTCGAGAGGGAGTCGACCACGTCGTCCTGTCGGCCCTCGGCCTCCCAGTAAAACACCATGTCGAACGTGTCGTCCCGGATGAGTTGTTGACACTCCCAGATGACCGCGTCGTCGGTGAGCCGGCGGCCGTGGAACTGACCCGCCCCGAAGCGGTCGTCGTCCTCGCCCGCATAGAGGTACATCTCCTCCTCTTCCAGCACCGCGGCGATCCGTTCGCCGAGTTCCAGCATGAGTTCGTTCATCGCGGCCTCCTGGCTGCGGCCGTACTCCGTGTGGACGACGACGCCGACGAGTTCCGTCTCGCCCGGCCCCAGGAGAGAGACCGCCTGCTGATAGAGTTCGTGGTCGTCTGACTCTGCCATGCCCGTCGGTTGGGCCAAGGCCGGTATAGCCTTTGGCTTCGAGCGGAAAACTGATGGACACAGGCCGGCTTTACCGAAACGATGCGTGATTGGTTGGTCCGCGGCTTTCGCGCCCTCTACGAGCGGGTGCTCCGCCGCGAAATCTCCGGCGTTCCCAAGCACGTGGCGATCATCCAGGACGGGAACCGTCGCTACGCACGGGAGCAAGGGGCCAAAGCCAAGGCGGGCCACGAGGCCGGTGCCGAGACCACCGAACGAGTGCTTGAGTGGTGTGCGGAACTCGGCATCGAGGAGTTGACGATCTATGCCTTCTCGACGGAGAACTTCGACCGGCCACCCGAGGAGCGAGAACACCTCTTTGACCTGCTCGCGGAGAAGCTCTACGAGTTCGCCAAGAGCGATCGGGTCCACGAGGACGAGGTACAGATTCGAGCTCTCGGCCAGATCGAGCGGATGCCCGAACGCGTTCGGGACGCGATCACCTACGCCCAGCGTCAAACCGCGAGCTACGACGCGTTGACGCTCAACGTGGCGATCGCCTACGGCGGGCGGGCGGCGTTGCTCGACGTCACCCGCGACATCGCCCGCGAAGTGAACAACGGAGCCTTGGAGGCCGAGGACGTCGACGTTTCGGCCATCGAATCCCGGCTCTACGACGGCTCGGTGGGGGAGGTCGACCTCATCGTCCGAACCGGCGGCGACGAACGCACAAGCAACTTCCTCCCCTGGTACGCGAACGGGAACGAGGCCGCAGCCTTCTTCTGTACCCCCTACTGGCCGGAGTTCTCGAAGGTCGATTTCCTCCGGGCGATTCGCACCTACGAAGCCCGAGAAGCGTCATGGCGGCGCACCCGGACACAGCGGGCCCTTGCTTTGGTTCGGGCCCTCGGGGACGAAGTGCAGGAGCGCCAAGTGCTGGACCGCTTGGGCGTCCCGCAACCGGACCGGGAACAGGCCGTCGAGGAGACGGATTCGGCGGCGGATTAGGCGGCCACGTAGCTCAAGTGGCCACCCGTCATTAGTATGCCCATGAACAGGCGTCTATTGGCCGTGGTAGCGATCGTCGGACTCGTCGCACTGAGCGGCTGTGCCCTGCTGACGAGCGACACGCTCGAATTCTCCGCCCAACCGGCGACCGTGTCCGAGGACGCCCAAGACAGCGCCCAGTACGACCTCGTCGGCGTCGAGGAACGAACGCTCAACCGGTCGGTCGACGTCGTCGGAGTAGAGCGCCAGATCAAGGCCACTAACCACGTCGCCACGTACGAACGGGACCTGGCGATCGCGACCAGTGAGGCCGTCGGCTCCGTGATCGTGCTCTCGACGCCGGAGATGTCGGTCGCCGGCCAATCCGTGAATCCCGTCGGATCGGTACCGCCCCGACAGCTCTTCGAGACGCTCGCGATCGATCAGGCGGGCATCTCGGACGTCGAGAAACGCGGGAATCGAACCACGACCGTGCTCGGCGAGGAGGCCACCGTGACGATCTTCGACGGAACCGCGGAGTACAGCGGCCAGGAGGTCGACGTGACCATGCACCTCGTTCGAGTCAACCACGAGGGCGATTACGTGGTCGGACTCGCGGTCCATCCCACAGTGATGTCCCCCGACCAGGCGGGCGTCGATCAGATGTTCGAGGGCATCGAACATACAGGCGACGAGTAGGGCCACCAACCTGCCGCTGACCCGTCCTATTTATCCCGCGACCCCGAAACCAGGCCATGTTCGACGCCGACGCCGAGGGCCGATTCCAGCGCCAGGAGGCGGTCTTCCGGGAGCACGTTCGGGACGATCCCGATGCGACGTTCGCCCCCGAACCGGGGCGATACCATCTCTACATTGCCCGCGCCTGTCCCTGGGCCCACGGGGCGGCCATGGTCAGGAAGCTCATGGGGCTGGAGGACGCCATCTCGATGGACGTCACGGATCCCTACCGCGAGGAGCGGGGATGGCAGTTCACGCCGGAGAAATCGGGCTGTACTCCGGATACGGTCCACGGCACTGACTACCTCGAAGAAGTGTATCATATCGCCGACGAGCGCTACGACAGCCGCCCGACGGTGCCCGTTCTCTGGGACCGCGAGCACGAGACGATCGTCAACAACGAGTCGATCGAGATCATGCGGATGCTCGCGAGTGCCTTCGAACCCCAGCGAACCGGCCCCATCGATCTCTATCCGGAGGGCCGTCGGGAGGAAATCGACCGGATCGTCGAGGGGATCTATCAGCCGATCAACAACGGTGTCTACCGAGCCGGATTCGCTGACAGCCAGCAGGCCTACGACGAGGCCATCGATGACCTCTTTGCCGCGCTCGACCGGTGGGACGAGACGCTCGCGGACCAGCGATATCTTTTGGGCGAGCAGTTGTCCCTCGCGGACCTCCGACTCTTTGCGACGCTCGTTCGCTTCGACTCGGTCTATCACACCCACTTCATGTGCAACAAAAATCGGGTAGTCGACTATCCGAACCTCTGGGGGCACACGCGAGACATCTACCAGCTTCCGGGGATTGCCGAGACCGTGAACATGGAGCACATTAAGGAACACTACTACCGGACCCACCCCGAAGTCAACCCCAAACGGATCGTCGCCCGCGGCCCCGACCTTCCCTTTTCGGCCCCGCACGACCGGGACGAGCTACCCGGAGAGCCACCGGCCGGGTTGCAGTGAATAGGTGACCGCCGGGACGGAGCCAGTTTCACTTTCACCGCGGTAGGCGCGCGGTTTAGGGGCCGTATCACCGACAGTCGGCCATGCTGGAACGGTCCCACCGGGGCGCGATCTTCGCCGACGCGGCGGTTTTTAGAACCCAGTGGGTCCCCGCCGACTTCCACTCCCGGGACGCCGAGTTGGACGCGATGGCGACGGCCCTAGAACCGCTCCTCGACGACGAACCGGCCCCGGGGCTCTTCCTCGCCGGTCCCTCCGGCACGGGCAAGACGAGCAGCAGCCGGTACCTCATCGGGAAGCTCCAGACCCACGTCGCCGACCTGCAGGCCACGACGGTCAACTGCTGGTCGAACCACTCCCGCTATCGGGTGCTCGCCCGGATCGTCGAGACGATCGAGGGGGTCCCCGCCCGAACCCACGACCACGCGACGGCCTCGCTGCGAGACGCTCTCGGGGCGATCGATACACCCACAGTCGTCGTGCTCGACGAGGCCGACCAGCTCGAGGAGCCCGAGGTGATCTATGACCTGTACGAGGAGCCGTCCATCGCAGTCGTCCTCACGGCCAACAGCCGCCCCGGCGTGCTCGTCGGCCTCGACGAGCGGATCCAGTCCCGCCTCCGGACCTTCCTCGACGTCGACTTCGACCCCTACACGGCCGCACAGCTCGAGCCGATCCTCGAACAGCGGGCCGCTCACGGCCTCCAGCCGGACGTGATCGAATCGGACCTGCTGGGGGACATCGCCCGCGCCGCGAACGGTAATGCCCGGGACGCTATCGCGGCACTGGACGGCGCCGCCCAGCGGGCCGTCGAGGACGGCGCCGATCGAATCACGGCCGACCACGTCACCGCGGCGATCGCAAGCGCCAGCCAGGACGTCCGCCGCGAGACCCTCGAACGGCTGAACGACCACCAGCGAGCGATCTACGACCTCCTCGCCGAGTCCGGGCCGCTTGGCCCGAGTGCGATCTACGAGCGCTACCGGGAGCGAATGGACGACCCGCGGACCAGGCGGACGGTCCGGAAGTACGTGCGAAAGCTCGTGCAGTACGACCTCCTCGCAAGCGACGGGACCTCCCAGAACCGCGAATACCGGCTCGTCGAGGACGCCCCGCGACCCGACTGACGGAGCGTCGCCGCCGTCGGACCACACCTCGAAGTCGCTCCTCGCGAGGGTTGGAAGCAGGGGTGGAAGCCAGTAATCGCGCCTCCGTCCGGCGATTTGAACCGGACCGGAAGGACCGGAAGGGTCCATTCCCAACTTTTGTTCCCGGCGGGCGTCGCTGCAGGTATGCACTCCCACCGAGCGGTTCCCGAACTGCCGCAGTTGACGACCGGGGTCCACCTCCTCGAAGCCGAGGGGCGACCAGTCGGTCCGCTGCACGCGCTGGTCCTCGACCACCTGCTCCTGGACGGCGGGCGGGCCGTCTGGGTCGACGCGAACGGCTACGCGAGTTCGACACACCTCGCCGAACTGGCCCCCTCGCCGCGGGTGCTGGACCGGATCGACGTCGCCCGCGGTTTCACGGCCTACCAGCACCAGGCGCTGCTCCAGGACGCCACCGACGCAATCGAGGACGCGACGAGTCTCCTCGTGGCGCCCGCGGTCGATCGCTTCTACCGCGACGACGACATCAGGGGGGCCGAGCCGCAGGCCCTGCTCATGAAGAGTCTCTCCCAGCTGGCCAGCTATGCCCGAGAAGCCGGGCTGCCGGTCCTCGTGACCCGGACGGCCGCGGACGACTTCGCCGCCCCGGTAGAACGGCTCGCCGACGCGGTTCTCACCGTCCAGCAGACCGCCTTCGGCCCGCGGTTCCAGGGGCCGGACTTCGAGACGCTTTGCTATACCGACGGCGGGGCGACGATGCAGACGACCCTGACCTACTGGGCCCAGGTGTTGGAAGCCCGAGCGCCGTTGCACGAGGAGGCTGCAACCGAGGAGCCGACGGCACGGGTGTCTCCCTGATGGGCCGGACAAATCCCACCTATCGCGACCGGCTTCGGGGCCTGGAGGAGCGGTGGAGTGACTACCGGCACACGCTCCGCCGTCGGGATCGGGAGCCCTTCGATCACCTATGGGAACACGCTCGCGCTCACGCGGACGCGGGCGGCTACCAGAACCCGCCCGATCCGATGGACGCCGTCTTCCTCTCGATCTGTCTGGAACAGGAGCGCCGGATACAGCACCTCACCGAGCGGATCGAAGCCCTCGAAGCGCAGTCCACCGAGTGAATGTACACCGTCGACTTCCTCGAAACCGGCGCCGTCCGGCGCTGGACGGGCACGAACGACGGCGCGACCGCCACGATCGATCGGGACTACCGACCGACCATCTACGTCGGCAGCGAGGACTGGGCGACCGTCGCCGCCGTGAAAGGGGACATCGCCGCCCATCCACAGGTCGAGGCGGTCTCAGTCACGGAGAAACGCCCCGGCTGGCGGCACGACGAGGAACCGGTGCTCGCGGTAGACCTGACCCACGTCGACGCCGTCGATCCGCTCGCGGCCGGGATCGCAAACATGGATCGGCCGGGGGAACTACGGCTTTTCAACGTCGATCTCTCCCGGCAGTTCCGGTACTGTCTCGAAACGGACCGGTCGCCGGTTCCGGAACGGGACCTCGAGACGCTGTCGATCGACGTGCCCGCAACCGAACTGAGCGGGTCAGCCGGCTTCGAAGCCGCCACGATCGACGGGGAGGACGTCGAGGGCGACCGCCTGGCAGTCCTCGAAGACGTGATGGACCGCATCCACGCGGCAGATCCGGACGTGCTGGTGCTCTCCTCGGCCGCGGTGATCCCGCAACTGTTCGAGGTCGCGGCGGCCCATAATCGGCGGCCGATCGCGATCGGTCGGGAGCCCGGCTACCAGCAGCTCGCGAGCCGATCGACCTACGAGAGTTACGGGCAGGTGGGCCACTCCCCGGCTCGCTACGCCGTCCCGGGGCGGGCCATCGTCGACCGGTCGAACACGTTCTTCTACAGTCAGACGAACCTCGAGGGCGTGCTCGATCTGGTCGGGCGCTCGCGGAAACCCCTCCAGGAACTCGCCTGGGCCTCGATCGGAAACGTCCTCACGGCGATCCAGATCCGGGAGGCGCGACGCCGAAACGTGCTCGTTCCCTGGCGCTCGTGGCGCCACGAACAGTTCAAGACCATGGGCCAACTCCACGCCGCCGACCGGGGCGGGACGACCTTCGCGCCCGAGGTCGGCCTACACGAGGACGTCTACGAACTGGATTTCGCCTCGATGTACCCGAACATCATCGTCACCCGAAACATTTCCCCGGAGACGATTCGCGGGGACTGTGAGGACTCGACGACGGTGCCGAAACTCGGCTACGAAATCTGCGAGCAGCGGGGCTACCTCCCCGACGTCCTCGAACCGCTGATCGAGGACCGAGCGGCCATCAAGGCGGAACTCGCGGCGACCGAGGACCCCGAGCGGCGCGAGGCGCTGCGCGGTCGCTCGGAGGCGCTGAAGTGGATCCTCGTCTCCTGTTTCGGCTACCAGGGCTTCTCGAACGCGAAGTTCGGCCGGATCGAGGCCCACGAGGCGATCAACGCCTACGCCAGGGACCTTCTGCTCACGGCCAAAGACCGCCTGGAAGCCGGCGGCTATCGGGTCCTCCACGGGATCGTGGACTCGATCTGGGTGACCCCCGACGCCGAGGACCCGCGCCCCCTCGACGCGATCGCCACCGAGGTCTCGGAAACGACCGGCATCGACCTGGAGTACGAGGCGGCCTACGACTGGGTGGCCTTCGTCCCGACCAAAGAGTCCGCGGAAGGAGCGCTGACGAAGTACTTTGGCCGACTCCGCGATCCGCCACCGGACGAGGGTCCGTTCAAGCTCCGGGGGATCGAACGCCGCCAACGCTCAACCAGTGATTGGGTCAAAGCCCTCCAGCAAGCCCTGCTCGAAACTCTCGACGAACATCGGGCGCCGGAGCCGGTCCTCCGAACCCTCCGCGAGTGGCTCGCCGAGCTGGCGGCCGGCGCGGTCGGTCCGGACCGACTGCTCCTGACAAATCGCGTCTCGAAGCCCCTCGAGGACTACACTCAGGCCACGCGCAACGTGGCCGCGCTCGAACGCTCCCAGGATCGGGGGCTTGCGGTCCACCCCGGCCAGGACGTGGCCTACGTGGTGGTCGACGACGAGAAGTCCTCGCGGGAGCGAGTCCGGCTGGCGTCCGAATCGATCGAGCGCTACGACGTCGACTTCTATCGAACCCGGGCGATCCGGGCCGCGGCGTCGGTCCTCTCCCCGCTCGGACTCCGCGAGCCCGAGATCCGGTCGGCCCTGGCGGGAACGACGGCGACGGAACTCCCCGATTGGTGAGGCGTCGAAAACCGGCGATATACTGTCGGCACCCAACGTTCAAGCCACCGGCCCGCTTTTGATGAACGTATGAAAGCCGCCCTGATCGGTCTCGGACAGGCCGGCGGTCGCGTCGCGCAGGCGATCCGCGACACGGACCGTCAGGCCGGGTACGATGCAATACGCGGCGTCCTCGCCGTGAACACCGCCAGGCCCGACCTCCAGGGCCTGGACGTGGAGACGATGCTGATCGGCGGTGACCGCGTGAGCGGTCACGGCGTCGGCGCCGACAACGAACTCGGCGCTTCGATCATGCAGGCCGACATCAACGAGGTGATGTCCGGCCTCGACGGCATCGTTCGACCGGAAACGGACGCGATCGTGATCGTCGCGGGACTCGGCGGCGGCACTGGCAGCGGGGGCGCGCCGGTGCTGGCCAAAGAGTTGCGCCGCGTCTACGACAAACCGGTCTACGGCCTGGGTATCCTCCCGGGCCGGGACGAAGGTGCCATCTACCAGAAAAACGCAGCACAGTCCCTCCAAACGTTCGCCAGGGAAGCCGACTCGTTGCTCTTGCTGGAGAACGACGCCTGGCGAGCGAGCGGCGATTCGATGTCAGAGGCCTTCGAGACGATCAACGAACGGATCGCACGACGGTTTACGCTCGTGCTCGCTGCCGGCGAGGTCCTCGAGGGCGTCGGCGAATCGGTGGTCGACGCGAGCGAAGTGATCAACACGCTCCGGGCCGGGGGAATGGCCGCGATCGGCTATGCGTCGGCCGAGGCCGCCTCCGAAGCCGGCGAAAACGTCAACGTCATCACGAGTACGGCGCGGCGAGCGCTCCTGACCGACATGAGTGTCCCGGACACGACGTCCGCCGAGTCGGCCCTCGTGATTGCGGCCGGCGACCCCGAGCGACTCTCGCGGAAGGGCGTCGAGCGTGCCCGGAAGTGGGTCGAATCCGAGACCGGAAGCATGGCAGTCCGCGGCGGAGACTTTCCCCTCCCCGACGAGGAGGAGATCGCCGTCGTCGTGTTGCTCGCCGGGATCGCGGATTCCCCGCGGTTGGAGGCGTTCATGGAGCGGGCCAAGGAAGCCAGCGAGAAAACTGAGACAGAGACCGACCGGAAAACGGCCTTTCAAAACGAGGAACTCGAGGACCTGTTCTGAACGGCCTTCACTGCCCGAACCGTCGCGTTCGTCGTTTGTACTCCAGGACCGCCCGGAAGAACTCCCGGTCCCGGAAGTCCCGCCAGTTGAGGTCGGTGAAGTAGAGTTCGGAGTACACCGACTGCCAGATCATGAAATCCGAGAGTCGCTCCTCCCCGGTCTTGATGACGAGGTCTGGTTCGTCCGCGAACACCAGCCGGTCCTCGATGTCGGCCTCGGTAATGGACTCCGGGGACAGTTCGCCGGCCTCGACGGCACCTGCGATCGAGCGAACGGCCGAGGCGAACTCCTCCTTACCACCCAGCCCCAGGTTGATCTGGATCGGGGCGTCCCCCGGTTCCCGAGAGCGAGGGTCACGGATCGCCACCGGCCGGGGAAACTCCAGGGACTCGACCGACCTGACGACGGTTTCGAGGACGGCCTCGTCCAGCACGCTGACGTACACCGTGACTCGCTCGGCGCCGACGTCGAAGGCCAACTCGACGAACCGCTCCAGGCTGCCGTAGGCCCCCCTTTCGAGCAGGTCCCGCTCGGTGATGACCAGCGCCACGTGGGCCGGCGGGTCGCCGGAGCTAAGGCGAACGCGCCAGGCGAGATAGCGGTCGTAAAGCGCCACAGGCTGACAACGGCTTTCGCATACAAAACGAGTCTGGATCGGCGACCCGGGGTTCGTGTCCCTTAAGTGGAAAGCACCGAAACTCTTGAAAACCTGTGGCTTCCCCACTTTCTCGAACGGCGACGTTTGCGGCCCTCTCCGTGGGCTCCCTCTCCGTCGCGTACTCTCCGTGGGGAGCGGTGGCGTTCTTTCTGGCGGTCGCACTCGTGGCCGCGACGATCACGGACGGAGCCGTCTTCGACGCCCTTTCGACGCCCGTCGACGTCGAGGACGGCCGATTGCGAACGGTCATCTCCTTTGCCCTGACCGGCGGGGCCCTGGCAGCGTTGGTTCCCGCGATCGATCTGCCCTCGCAAGTGTACGTCGCGACGATGCTGGCTGTAGGCTTCGGTGACCTCGGCCGGCGCGGCGTCGACGCGATACGGCCCGGTCCCGTGCCGAGAACGGCGGGGTTCGTCTTTCTCGGTGGCGCCGCAGCGATTTTTGGACAAGTGCTTTTCGCCATAGCGGTCGGGGAGCCGGTGCTGACGCCGTCGATGTTGTTCGTCGGCGCGAGTGGCGCGTTCCTCGGCGCGCTGTTGCGCTCCATCCTCTTCGCCCGGAACGACCCGCTAGTCCTCGGGTTCATGACCGTCCTCCTCTGGTTGCTCGCTTCACTCTCGACGGGTGTGGGCTGGGAGACCGTCGCCATCGCCATCGGCATCTCGATGCTCTTTGGCGCGCTGTCGATCGCCATGGAGACCGCCTCGATTCCGGGGATGTTGACCGGCGTGTTCCTCTCGCTTTTGGCGGTCGTCCTCGGGGGCTTCGGCTGGTTCGCCGTCCTGATGGCCTTCTTCGGTATCGGTGGGCTCTCCACCAAGTACCAGTACGAGGCAAAGGTAAAACGGGGCGTCGCGGAGCCGAACGAAGGCGCCAGAGGGACCGGCAACGTCCTCGGCAACTCGCTTGCCTCCCTCGTCGCCTTGCTCCTCTTTGCCTCTCACGCACATATTCCGGTCCCGGGCGCCGTCTTAGTCTATGCCTTCGCAGGGAGTGTCGCGACCGCGCTCGCGGACACCCTTTCGAGCGAGATCGGCGGGCTCTATGACCGACCGCGATTGCTCACGACCCTCGAGACCGTCGAGCCTGGCACTGACGGGGCGATAACCTGGCAGGGCGAACTCGCCGGCATCGCCGGAGCGACCGTCATTGCGTTGTTGGCCGTCTATGCCCTCCCGATCCCCCAGGTGGGAATCGCGGTCGTGATCGGTGCGGGACTGGTCGGCATGACCGTCGATAGCATTGCCGGGGCGACGATCGAAGGCACGTATATCGGCAATCAGGCGGTGAACTTTCTGGCGACGAGTTCCGGCGGCGTCGCTGGCGGGTTGCTCTCGGTTTTGGTCGTCTAACTCGGAGTATTGTCAGGCCGAAGAAAGCGACCGTATTCGAACCGACGCCGGCTGTTTCACGATGTCACCGCGACCGACCCCATAGACAGTGGACACCCCCCGCTCGGCGGCGAGGTCCAGGTGTTTCTGCGTGACGGGGGCGTCCAGCAGAACGGTCGCTGCAGCCGACCCCACCGACTCCAGAAGGGAGTGGACGGCCTCGATGTCCCCCGTGTCCAGCAACCTTCCGTCGGCGGAAAGAATCCGGACGACGTCGTTCCCTTCGACGGCCGCTGCGTGCTCTGCCACGGTCGTTTCGGCGGGTTCTACCGCGGCCGATTCCTCCGCCGAGGGGTCCGGTGATGTCACGTCCTCCGGTTGCGTTACGTCCTCCGGGGCAGAGGGTGAGGAGTCGGCAGTGACTGCGACGGTGCCCCCATCCGAGGTCGAGGGCGTACCGCTGGTTGCCAGGACCGCCGGGTCAGCGTCCGACTGCGGGTCCTCCCCGAGAGCCTCGACGGGGATCTTCTCCTGCAGGGCGGTATGGACCTCGTGACGCGAGAGGTCCTCCACCGACCGATTCGGCGGTGCCAGGGCGATGTAATCCAGGTCCGCCACCTGTCTGAGTTCCTCTCGAATGAGTTCCCCGCCGCGATCGCCGTCCAGGAAGGCCGTCGCCGTTCGGTCTTCCGTGAGGTCAGCGACGACCTCAGGGACATCGGTTCCTTCGACGCCGATGGCGTTTTTGATCCCGTATCGCAACAAGTTCCGCACGTCGGCCCGCCCCTCGACGACGATGATCGCGTCGCTGTCTTCGACGTGGGGGCCGGCCGGGAAGCCCTCGTATTCGATGATGTCCTCGACGCGAATCGACTCCCTGACCTCCTCGAGAATCGCACGGCTGTCCATCACTTGTTCGTCGAAGGCCGTCGCGAGCAGTTCCTTGGCGCGTTCGACGACTTCCCGCCGTTTGGCCGCGCGCACGTCCTCGATCGTGCTGATCTCGACGGTGGCCTGACTCGGGCCGATGCGGTCGATCGCTTCGAGGGCGGCTGCCAGTGTCGCCGTCTCGACGCGGTCGAGGCTGCTGGCGATAGTGATCGTCCCTTTCGACTGGCCCCCTGCGCTTTCGACCTCGACGTCGATCCGCCCAAGTTTCGAGGACTCCTGGAGGTCACGGAGTTCGAGTTCGTCGCCGAGCAGGCCCTCGGTCTGCCCGAAGGCGGCCCCGACGACGTCGCTCCGTTCGACGACGCCGTCCGCGACGAAATCAGCGTGGATGAGATATTTTGCCGTGTCCTCCATGTCCGGGTCGGTATAAAAAAGGGAACGCGCGCTGAAATAGCTGTCGTCGGCGCCAAACGCTCCCGGCCGGAGCAAGCCTTTGATGAAAATTTTTCTTCGAACCGGTCGGTTGTGCAGTAATAGTAACGTATTAACCGATCGAGATAGAGGTGTTCTCTACAATGGACGCGCGTTCGATCGGTTGGGCCGGCGTTTTCGCTACTTTGCTCGCATTGGCCATCCCCTGGTTTCTCTGGGGATCGGAGCAGCTGTTCGCGGGACTCCCGGTGTGGCTCTGGTGGCATATTGCGTGGCTGGGACTCGCAGCGATCGTTTTCCGGGTTTTCGTCGCCAGGGCATGGGGTCTCTGGGTCACGGACGAGCGAGCGGACGAAGCCGGTACTCCGGGGCGGTGATCACGGATGAGTACGGCACTTCAACTGGGCATCATCGTCGGGTACCTGCTCGTCGCACTGGCCGTGGGATTGGTCGCCTATCGCCTCACCGAGCGAACGGCCGAAGATTTCTACCTCGCGAGTCGTACCTTCGGGACCGTCGTCCTCCTCTTTACGGTGTTTGCCACGTTGCTGTCGGCGTTTACCTTCTTCGGGGGCCCTGACAACGCCTACTCGTTGGGCCCGGAGTGGATCCTCGTGATGGGGTTGATGGACGGCCTGATATTCGCCGTCCTCTGGTACGTGATCGGCTACAAACAGTGGCTGCTCGGCCAGCGGGAAGGGTACGTAACCCTGGGCGAACTGCTGGACGACCGATTCAACTCCCGACGGATTCGAGGGCTGGTGGCCGGCGTGTCCCTGTTCTGGCTGTTCCCGTACGTGATGCTCCAGCAGATCGGTGCTGGAGCGGCCATCGAGGGGCTCACGGCGGGCGCAGTCCCGTTCTGGGGCGGCGCGACGCTCATCACCGTCTTCATGATCGTTTACGTCGCACTCGCTGGAATGCGCGGCATCGCCTGGACTGACACCCTCCAGGGGCTGTTCATGCTCGCGATGATCTGGCTGGCATTCGGCTGGGTGCTCCTGGCGGTCGATGGGGGCATCGGAACCATCAACGCCGGCCTGCAAGCAAACGCCCCCGAGTTCTTCGCGCTGGGTGGCGGCGCCTATACGCCTCAGTTCATGCTCACGTTCGCGATTTCCATCGCGCTCGGGGTCACGATGTTCCCGCAGATCAACCAGCGGTTTTTCGCCGCCAAGTCCGAGCGGGTGCTCAAACGGACCTTCACACTGTGGCCCATACTCGTCCTCCTGCTTTTCGTGCCGGCGTTTCTGCTCGGGAGCTGGGCAGCCGGACTCGGCATCGAGGCCAACGTCGCTGCCGGTGAGAGTGTCCTGCCTGTCCTCCTCGAAACCTACACCCCGACGTGGTTCGCAGCTCTGGTGATCGCCGGGGCCATCGCCGCAATGATGTCCTCCTCGGATTCGATGCTCCTCTCGGGCTCCTCCTATTTCACGCGGGACCTCTACCGGCCGTTCGTCGATCCGGGAGTCTCCGATCGACGCGAGGACCAACTAGGGCGAATCGGGGTCGTCGTTTTCGCCGTCTCAGCCTTGCTCGCAAGTCTCTGGGCCCAAGGTGGCGGCATCGGCGCAGCGACAGTCGGCTCGTTACTCGTTGATATCGGCGATCTGGCGTTCGGCGGGTTCGCCCAGCTCGCTGGGCCGGTGCTCCTGGCCCTGTACTGGAGCGGTATCACACGTGCGGGCATGCTCGCGGGCATCTTGGTGCCCCAGGGGCTCTATCTCGCGTTCAACTTCCTACCAGAAACGTCAGTCTCGGTGCCGGTCCTCTCCGACGTGACCCTTTTCGCGACGAATTACTTCGGCTGGGGAATCTCCCTGTACTTGATCGCCCTCGGGCTGGCGGTCACAGTCCTCGTTGGTATGCTAACGTCTCCGGCTCCCGGCGCCAAGCCGGACCTCATGGAGGTGACACACCGTGACTGAAGAAGACGCTACGGAACGGCCCCAGACTCACATCGTCCCCGTGGGGTTCGATTACGACCGCCTGATCGCTCCGTTGGTGCGGGATCAAATCCCCGTCGACCGGGTGATCCTCTTGCAAGGAGCGGTCGGGAGCGAGGGCAACGTGGAATACTCCGAGCGGTTGGCCGGGCGGCTGGAGGGGGACTTCCAGAACCTCCTCGGTGCGACTACCGAGCGGATGACCGTCACTGACGTCTACGATTACGACGCCGCCTTCGAGGTCGCGTTCGACAAGATCACCACGGAGCTCGAAGCGGGCAACGAGGTATGGGTCAACGTCTCCTCGATGCCCCGACCGGTGAGCTTTGCCTTCGCCACGGCCGCCCACTCGGTGATGGTCGAGCGGGAAGCCGACCGGGAGCGGGTCCACGCCTACTACACGGCCCCGGAGAAGTACCTGGAGACCGAACTCGCCGAGGAGTTACGCGCCGAAATCGACCTGCTCGAAGGGTTCCAGTCGGCGATGGATGAAGCGGGCAACGTGCAAGTCGATCCGGAAGCCGTCGAAAAGCGACTGTCCGCGGCCAGCGAGCTTCTTGCGGAGTTCGACGAGCGGGGGACGACGATCGGCGCGAAGGAAATCGAGGGCAGTCACGTCCAGGAACTGCCGGTCGCACCGTTTTCGAACGTCAAACCGTTCGAGGAGTTGATCCTCTTCACGCTTTTCGACCACGGGGAGTTCGCATCGATCAGCGACCTCGCGAAGACGCTTTCGGCGGACCTCGAGGAGGAGTACAGCGACAGCTTTCGGTCGAAAGTCATCTACAACGTCGACAGACTGGGACCGGGCGGGCTGGGATACGTCGAGCGGGAGGCCGAAGGCAATTCCTACCGTATCAGCCTCTCGCGGATCGGCCGGCTCTGGGTTCGGTCACACTCGATCGAAGGCCAGTAGTAGCACCTCAAGCCGAGTCGTCAAACTCGCTCGGCGCGAGCTACCGCGCTTTCCTCGTCTGTCCCGCGTCGATCACAGGCACTGCGGCCGCAGGTTTCCATTACTCGTTCAATCGGGCTTAAATCGGGCTAAATCGGCCGAAATCCGGCCGCAAATCGGATTCAGGGGGTTGGGCCCTTATCCCGCCGTTCGAGAAAGGGGGAATTGCAATGTTCGAAGCAGACCCGCTACTGATCGCACAGGTCGCAAGCGACACGTCACAAGTACTGCTCCAAGCCGGCCCGCCGGCCGACCTCCCCGCGCAGGTGCCGGACTTCGTGTCCGAACTGCTGGGTGAGATCAGCGCTTCGGCTGACGGCCTCGGCGAGACCGTGAGCGGCATTACGCCGGGCGGGAGCGAGAGCGGTGCCGGATCGGGCATGAGCCAGGCCCCGGACCACGCCGGCTCCAAGTAACGACCGCCCCCGCTGACACCCTCCACCCACCCAACTACGTGCCAATCGGCCTTTTTTCCCACCCCTTACTTCCGTTCGGGGCCCCTCCGTGAGCGTATGGCCTCCCAACTCGTTCTGGCCTTGCTGACGGGGACCTTCGCCGGGGCCCTGTTCAGCGTTATACAAATACCCATCCCGGCGCCACCCAACCTCCCAGGGGTGCTCGGCATCGTCGGCATCTTCCTGGGCTACAAGGCGATCGACTGGTTGGGGTTGCAGTTGACCCTTTCGGAGGTGCTTTCGGTCGGTTTGTAACCCCGGACTTTACGCTCGTTTCCTACGCAACTCGTCCACCCGGGTCGCGAGCGCGAGGAAGGTCGCGAGAAGCGTGAGCGTCACGGCCGCTCCAGCGCCCAGATCGTGGGCGAGCACGTCATGTGAAAAGCCGCCAGCGACCTGCTCGGCGCGCAGCCAGGTGTGATGGATCTTGCCCGCGAACGGCAGGAAGTAGTCGACGAGGTCATTGAGCCCGTACCAAAACACCGCGATCGCGACAGCCCGAATCGAGAAGGTGGCATACCGGTGAACGAGAAACGCCTCGGCGACCATCGCGAGGTGGCTCGTGATCAGGAAGACGTACAACCAGGGCGCGATTCCGGCGGGCCCGTTGAGAAAGAGCTGGACGAACGGCGTCCAGAAGCCGAGTTTGAACGCGCCGAAAAATCCCAGGACGTGCAGCCAATCCGCGTCGATTTCGAAGCGATAGGCCAGCAGTGAAAGCCCGATGAAAAGCGTCGCCAGTGGGCTATCCGGGACGAGGGGCCAGGCGACGACCGGTGTCGCTGCAAGCTGAAAGCGATAGTACCAGAAGCCAAAGGCCGTCCCGACGATGTTGATCAGGGCGATCGGGACGGCCAGACGCAGTGCGAGGTCCTCGATCGGTCGCGGCAAAGGGGCGAGATACCACGGGGGGTTGTCCGCCACCATATCCGGGGGGAAGACGGCCGCTCTCAAAGCCGTGTTGATCCCGGCGTCCGTTCGGATGCAGACGGTACGAGCTCGATCGAAGGGCACCTCCGGCTTACCGATAAGCGTCGAACTCCTTGCCGAACAGCAGGAAGTACCCGGTTCCCACTACGCCGATTCCGGCTGCGATCGTAAAGGCGACAGTCGGACTCACGAACTCCCAGAGCCAGCCCCCGAGAGCGGCACTTGGAACGACGAGCGTGTTTCGCAGCAGGTAGTACGACCCCGTCACCCGGCCGCCAGCCCCCTGTTCGGCGGGGCCCACGATCAGCGCCTTGTGGGATGGTAACCCGGCAAACCGGAGCCCCGAAAACGCGAAGACCGCGATCATCGCCGTCGCACTCGCGGGGGCGTTGATGAGGACGACCGGAAAGATCGCGTAGACGGCAAACCCGAGAGCGACGACGGGTTTGAGGCCCACGTACTCCGCAATCTTGGCCGCGGGGACCATCACCAGCATCGCGATCACCATCTCCACGCCGAGCAGGTAGCCGAAAAACGCCTCCGGCGACAGATCGACACCATAGGCGACCCCACCGAGCGAGAGCGTCGTTTCCAGCCCGACCTGGTGGAATCGGGTGATCACGAGCACGAAGAAGACGTACACCATACCGTTCGCGAATCGAACGAGCGTGTCACCCACGAGAAGGGGGCGGAGCTCCGCTGGCATCCCCTCGAGGTCACGCCGCAACTGATCGATCCCCTCGAAGGTGTCCCCGATCGTATCCTCGCCTGCATCGTACAGGAAATGCTGGACGACCGTTCCCAGGGCCCCGAAGACAACTGCAATCGCGAGGACCAGCTGAAATCCCACCGTGAACTCGGGGTGAAACCCGATCACGATGGCCGCCAGGACCGGCCCGACGAGGAACGCCAGGCGCCTGAACGTCTCGGTGCTCGCAAAGCCCGCTGCCAGGCGTCTGGGATCGGTCGCTTGCTTGACGATGGCGAACGTCGCGCCGAGCCCGAAAGACTTCCAGGCCTGGGCAAGGACCAGCCCCACGAATATCCACACCCACGGTTCGATCCCGACGCCGAGAAGCGAGATCGTGCCAATCATCGGAGCAAACAGCCAGACGGCAAAGCCAACTGTCGAAAGGAGCCCAAAGACGGTCAGCGCGAATCGCGAGCCGAGGCGGTCCGAAACCGTGCCGCCAGGATAGGGGTAGATCGCCGAGATGACGTTCCCGGCCGTTCCGAACAGCCCGACGATAAACCCCGTTGCGCCGAGCCCCACCATGTACTCCGGGAGATAACGACTGGTCATCTGAAAGCCGAGGCTAAAGGCGAACATCGCAAGCGACAGCACCAGAACGTCCCGCGGGAGGCCGAAGAATCGCCGAAAGGTGGCGACGGGGCCTGTATTCTCGGCCTGGTCCTCGGCCATATCTACCCTTTCCCACGGCGACCCCAAACGACTACCGGCGAGTGGATCACCCCGCCGCGCCGCACTCGAATTTCATTTGAGCCTTCCGTATGTTTATACGATTTTCCAGACGAAGTCCGAACAATGGATAGCCCTTCGAAAATCGTCCTCCTCGCTGGCGTCCTCGTTCTCCTGATTGGCTTTGCATCCCCGGCGATCGTTGACACGGCGACAGCCAAAGCCCCGCCGGAGCCTGTCTGTGGGGTCTGTACTGAATCCCTCGAGGAAGCAGCAGCGGATCACGGCGTCTCGCTGGAGCGGGGCCAGAGCGAGATGACTGTCCAGTTGTCCCAGGACGGGACGGCGGACCTTTTTGCCCGCGTGGAACTCGAATCGGGGGCCGACCAGTTACGAAACGACTCCCTGCGGGAGGCTATCGTCCGGGACGTCTCCTACGTTCTCGTCGAGGAGCGCCAGGACCTCCGGACGGCAATCGAAGACGGTGAGCTGCGCGTTCGGTACTCGTCTCGAGACCTGGCACACAGCACCCTCGGCGTCGTTCAGTTCGACGGGTTCCATATCACTGGCGCGCCCCTCTTTGCCGTCGGTGGGGAGGGAAGCCCATATCCGGGAGCGGACGTCCTGCGCCTGCGGGCACCGCCCGGGTACCGCCTCCAGGGCACTCATGGCGACCACAGCAACGAGACGACAGTCCGCTGGGACGGGGACAGTCACGAACGGTATGCCGGCCACATCGAGGAGGACATCACTATCTCCTTCGTCCCCAAACAGGCCCGATTTCCGCGGGTGCGTGTCCGCACAGCAACCGTTCTGGACTGGTTCGGATCGCTGGGCGAATGAGCCCCGTCGTAACGGTCGGAACGTGCTTACTGTGCACGAAGGGAAGACTTATCCCCTGCAAGGCGTTCGACATACTTGATGACCCGAAGTGAGGATTCGCTCGGCGCAAGCTCGAGCGATCGAGTTCTTCCAGGGCACGTTAGCTACACGTAGCGAGTTCGAATCGGTCCGGATCTTCGATACGACACTACGTGACGGCGAACAGACCCCGCGCACATCCTTTTCCGAGGCTGATAAGCGAGAGATAGCAACGGTGCTGGACGAGATGGGGACCCACGTCATCGAGGCGGGGTTCCCGGCCAACAGCGACGCCGAATTCGAGGCCGTCCGGGACATCGCCCGGATGACCGACACCACCGTCGCCGGGCTGGCCCGCGTGGTCGAATCCGACGTGCAGGCGGCAATCGAGTCGGAAGTCGACATGATCCACGTCTTTGCCAGCACCAGCGACGTCCAGATCGAGGACTCCATGCACTCCAACCGCGAGGAAGTGAAGGAGCGCTCGGTCGAGGCCGTCGAGATGGCAAACGAGGGCGACGCCGAGGTCATGTTCTCGCCGATGGACGCGACCCGTACCGATCGGGACTACCTGGCCGAGGTCCTCGAAGCCGTCGACGGCGCGAACGTCGACTGGGTGAACATCCCGGACACGACCGGGGTCGCCAGCCCGTCACGATTCGCCGACCTGATCGGCTTCGTCGGGCAGCACACGGACGCCAGGATCGACGTTCACACCCACGACGACTTCGGGATGGCGACGGCCAACGCCATCGCCGGGATCGAAGCCGGGGCCGACCAGGCCCAGGTCTCGGTCAACGGCATCGGCGAACGCGCCGGTAACGCCGCCTACGAAGAGGTCGTGATGGCAGCCGAGTCGATCTACGGCGTCGACACCGGCGTGGACACGACCCGGATCACGGAAATCGCGGCGATCGTCGAGGAGAAGTCGGGCGTGCCGATTCCGGCGAACAAACCCATCGTGGGCGAAAACGCGTTCTCTCACGAGAGCGGCATTCACGCCGCCGGCGTGATCGAGAACGCCGACACCTTCGAGCCCGGTATCATGACCCCCGAGATGGTCGGGGCACAAAGAGCGATCGTCCTCGGCAAACACACGGGTAGCCACGCTGTCAGGGAACACCTGGAGGAGGCGGGCTACGCCCCTACTGACGAGGAGGTCGCGGAGATCACCGACCGGGTCAAAGAGCGGGCGGCGGAGAAACACACCATCACCGTCGAAGACCTGCACCGCTTCGCGGCGGCCGTGGGCGTCGATCGAGCGGACTCGACTGCGGAGGTCAGTGCATGAGCCGCCGGCGGTTCGAGCCAGCCCCCGGGGCCGGCACCGCAATTCATAAATCTACCCGTGCCCCACGAAGCATATACGATGGACCGTGTTCGCCGGCCGACGCCGAAAGCGCCGTGGGCCAGCGACGCGATCGTAGGGGCCTCTGGCCCCCAGTAACCACTCTTCCTGACAGACCCGTTCGCCCCGTCACTCTGGACATGATGGTTCCGGAGCCGGGGCCCTGCGAGTCACCAGGTATCGTTTCACGACCGACCCACGACGCCCACGGAAACCAATGAGCAAACCGCAACCAACAGCAGATCAAAGCGAGCCCCCCACAGACGCCACGGAGGGGGACGAAACGGAGGACAGCACACGAACCAAAGAGACGACCGGCGCGAACTCGGTCGTCGCGGCCCTCGAGAAGGCTGACGTCGAGATTACCTTCGGCGTGCAGGGCGGTGCCATCATGCCCGTCTACGACGCCCTGTCGAAATCGGACATCCATCACGTCTCGATGGCCCACGAACAAGGGGCGTCACACGCGGCCGATGCCTACGGCATCGTCTCCGGGGACCCGGGCGTAACGATTACCACCTCGGGTCCGGGGGCGACCAACCTGGTCACCGGCATCGCGGACGCGAACCTGGACTCAGATCCGATCGTCTCCCTGACCGGGCAGGTCCCCCAGGACATGGTGGGCAACGACGCCTTCCAGGAGACCAACACGATGGGGATCACCGCCCCGATCACGAAGGCGAACATCTTCGCCTCGGACTCGGATACGGTCGGGAAGGACGTTGGAACGGCACTCGCGTTGGCCGCCGAAGGCCGACAGGGGCCGACGCTGGTCGATCTTCCGAAGAACGTGACCCAGGGAGCAACCGACGTCGAACCCTCCGAGCCGACCAGTCCGGAATCCTACCAGGTCCCGAACCCGAAAGCCGACGAGGAGATCGTCGACGCGGCCGCGCGGGCGCTGGCCGAAGCCGACCGCCCGCTGATCCTCTCCGGCGGTGGCGTGATCAAAGGGGAAGCGAGCGAGGAACTGCGCGAATTCGCCGTGGAGTTCGGCATCCCGGTCGTGACCACGATGCCGGGTCTGGGCTCGTTCCCCGAAGATCACCCCCTGGCGCTGGAGATGGGTGGGATGCACGGAACGGGCTATGCCAACCTGGCGCTGAGCAACTGTGACGTGCTGCTCGGCGTGGGCACCCGCTTCGACGACCGGCTCACGGGTGGCATCGAGACCTTTGCCCCCGACGCCGAGGTCATTCACGTCGACATCGACCCGGCCGAGATTTCGAAGAACATCCACGCCGATTACCCACTGATCGGGGAGGCCGAGGCCGTCGTCTCGCAACTCCATCGGGCGATGCCACAGTTGCCCGACGCCGACGCCTGGCGCGAGCGAACCCAGGAGTGGAAGGCCGAATACCCGATGGGCTACGAAACACCGCAGGACGAGCCGGTCAAGCCCCAGTTCGTCGTGGAGGCGATGGACGAGGCCGCCGCCGACGACGCCATCATCACGACTGGCGTGGGCCAACACCAGATGTGGGCCGCCCAGTACTGGACCTACACCGAACCCCGCACCTGGGTGTCCTCTAACGGCCTAGGAACCATGGGCTATGGAGCACCAGCCGCCGTGGGGTCGAAACTGGCTGCTCCCGACACGCAGGTCATCGCCTTCGAGGGCGACGGCTCCTTCCTGATGACCAGTCAGGCGATCGCACCGGCCGTCCGCGAGGAGTTGGACTTCACCGTTGCGGTGCTCAACAACAGCTACGTCGGCATGATTCGCCAGTGGCAGGACGCCTTCTACGAGGAACGACGGTACGAAAGCGAGTGGGACTGGGGGCCGGACATTGCGTCCCTCGCGGAAGCCTACGGCGCCCAGGGCCTGCGGGCGATGGCCTACGACGAGGTGCCTGACGTGATCGAGGAGGCCTTTAACTACGACGGCCCCTCCGTGATCGACTTCCGGATCGATCCGGTCGCCGACGTCTATCCGATGGTTCCAAGCGGTGGCAACAACGCCGAGTTCGCCCTGGAGGCCGATCACCTATGACTGGCGAGAAGATGGCCGGGGCCCACCCGGACGAGCGAGAGAAGCCGACTGGACGCCGGAACGCTCAGGGCATCCGTATCGATCCGGACACCGAGGCCGAACTCGAAAAGCGACGAGCGGTGATTTCGGCCCTGGTGGACCACCAGCCCGGCGTGCTGGCGAAAGTCTCCGGGCTCTTCGCCCGTCGACAGATCAACATCGAGAGTCTGACCGTCGGGCCGACGGTGGACGAATCACTCGCGCGGATGACAATCGTGGTCGAGGAGGACGAACCGGGAATCGAGCAGGCCAAACGGCAGCTCCGGAAGGAGATTCACGCCTGGTCGGTCCAGGAAGTCGAGGACGCGGTCGAACGGGAACTGGCCCTCATCAAGGTCAGCGGCTCGGACCCGGCCGGGGTCGCGGCGGTCGCCGAGACCTACGGTGGGAAGACGATCCAGGCCGAAGACGGCGTTCTCACGGTCCAGCTAACGGAAACGGAGGAAGCGGTCGACGCCGCCATCGAAGCGTTCGAACAGTTCGGCGTCAAAGAAGTCGCCCGCACGGGCACCGCCGCCCTCAGAGGCGGCACACAGTCGACAACATGACAGTAGACGAATTCAGCAACCCGGTATACTACGACGGAGACGCGGATCGCTCGCACATCGACGAAAAAACGGTCGCCGTCCTCGGCTACGGCAGCCAGGGTCACGCCCACGCACAGAACCTCGCTGACAGCGGGGTCGACGTGGTCGTCGGGCTGCGGGAGGACTCCGCGTCCCGGGCTGCGGTCGAAGACGACGGGCTCAGCGTCGCGACGCCCACGGAGGCAGCAGCCCAGGCTGACGTCGTCTCGATGCTGGTCCCGGACACGGTCCAGCCAGCGGTCTACGACGCAATCGAGCCCGAACTGGACGCGGGAGACACGCTGCAGTTCGCCCACGGCTTCAACATCCACTACAATCAGATCGAGCCGCCCGAAGACGTCGACGTGACGATGGTCGCGCCGAAGAGTCCGGGCCACCTGGTACGGCGCAACTACGAGGCTGGCGAAGGGACTCCCGCACTCGTCGCGATCTATCAGGACGCGACCGGGGAAGCCCTCGACGAAGCGCTGGCGTACGCCCAGGGCATCGGCTGTGCGCGAGCGGGCGTCATCGAGACATCGTTCCAGGAAGAAACCGAATCCGACCTCTTCGGCGAACAGGCGGTTCTCTGTGGCGGGGTCACCAGCCTGGTCAAGACCGGCTACGACACTCTAGTCGAGAACGGCTACAGCCCCGAGATGGCCTACTTCGAGGTGCTCAACGAGCTCAAACTCATCGTCGACCTGATGTACGAGGGCGGGCTCGGCGAGATGTGGGATTCGGTCTCTGATACCGCCGAATACGGCGGCCTGACACGCGGAGACGTGGTCGTCGACGAGGACGTCAAGGAGAACATGGAAGCAGTCCTCGAAGAGATCCAGAACGGCGAGTTCGCCCGGGAGTGGATCTCGGAGAACCAGGCCGGACGGCCCTCCTACACCCAGTTGCGCACCGCGGAGAAAGACCGCGAGATAGAAGCGGTCGGCGAAGAACTGCGGGGAATGTTCGCGTGGGCCGACGATGAGTGAGGGGACCCTGTACGACAAGGTCTGGGAGAACCACAAAGTGACGACGCTGCCCAACGGACAGGACCAGCTGTTCGTCGGCCTCCACCTCATCCACGAGGTGACGAGCCCCCAGGCCTTCGGGATGCTGCAGGACCGCGATCTCGAGGTGGCGCGTCCGGACCTGACGTTGGCGACGGTCGACCACATCGTCCCGACGGCCGACCAGTCCCGACCCTACACGGACGGCGCGGCCGAGGAGATGATGTCGGAACTGGAGGGAAACGTCCGGGACGCGGGCATCGAGTTCCTCTCGCCGGAGACGGGCGAGCAGGGCATCGTCCACGTCATCGGCCCGGAGCAGGGGGTGACCCAGCCCGGCAAGACCATCGTCTGTGGGGACAGCCACACCTCGACCCACGGCGCGTTCGGCGCGCTGGCGTTCGGGATCGGGACCAGTCAGATCCGGGACGTGTTGGCGACCCAGACCATCGCGATGGAGAAGCAGAAGGTCAGGAAGATCGAGATCGACGGCGAACTCGAAGCTGGCGTCGAGGCGAAGGACATCATCCTGGAGATCATCCGCCGGCTCGGGACCGAGGGCGGCGTCGGCTACGTCTACGAGTACGCCGGGGAGGCCATCGACAACCTCGGGATGGAGGGACGGATGTCCATCTGTAACATGTCCATCGAGGGCGGCGCTCGCGCGGGCTACGTCAACCCCGACGAGACCACCTACGAGTGGCTCCGGGAGACGGACTACTTCCAGGAGCACCCCGAGAAGTTCGACGAACTGAAGCCCTACTGGGAGTCCGTCCGGAGCGACGCGGACGCCGAGTACGACGACGTCGTCACCATCGACGCCGACGACCTCGAACCGGTCGTTACGTGGGGCACCACGCCTGGGCAGGGCGTCGGGATTTCCGAACCGATCCCGGCTCCGGAGGACCTGCCGCCGGAGAAGCAGGAAACCGCCCGGCGCGCCCAAGAGCACATGCGCGTCGAGCCAGGGGACACGATGGCCGGCTATGAGATCGACGTCGCGTTCCTGGGCTCGTGTACGAACGCACGGCTGCCGGACCTCCGCCGCGCCGCGGAGATCGTCGAGGGCCGCCAGGTCCCCGATGACGTACGTGCGATGGTCGTCCCCGGCAGTCAGCGCGTCCAGCGGGCCGCCGCCGAAGAGGGCCTGAAAGACGTCTTCGAGGCGGCGGGCTTCGACTGGCGCAACGCCGGCTGTTCGATGTGTCTGGGCATGAACGAGGACCAGTTGGAAGGGGATGAAGCGGCTGCCTCCTCCTCGAACCGGAACTTCATCGGCCGCCAGGGTTCGAAAGACGGGCGGACGATCCTGATGAATCCCCAAATGGTCGCCGCGGCGGCGGTCACCGGGGAAGTCACTGACGTCCGCGAACTGGAGGGGGTGGTGAGCGTATGAGTGATACTGACGTGACAGATATCCCCGAAGTCGAGCACGTCTCCGGGTCGGGCATCCCGATCAGCGGGAACGACATCGACACCGACCAGATCATCCCGGCGCGGTTCATGAAGGTCGTCACCTTCGACGGTCTCGGGCAGTACTCCTTCTTCGATCAGCGGTTCGACGATGACGACAACGAGCAGGACCACCCGATGAACGAGGAGCGGTTCAGGGACGCCAATATCATGGTCGTCAACGCCAACTTCGGCTGCGGGTCCTCGCGGGAACACGCACCGCAGGCGCTGATGCGCTGGGGCATCGACGCGTTCATCGGCGAGTCCTTCGCCGAGATCTTCGCCGGGAACTGCCTCGCCCTGGGGATGCCGACGGTCACGGCAGACCAGGAGACCGTCGAGGCGATCCAGGACTTCGTCGAGGAGAACCCGGACGCCGAGATCGACATCGACGTCGCCGAGGAGACGGTAACCTACGGCGGCCAGACGGTCGACGTGACCGTCGACGAGGGGCAGCGGAAGGCGCTGGTCGACGGGATCTGGGACACGACGGCGCTGATGAAGGCCAACCAGCGGGCCATCTCGGAGACCGCTCGCGCCCTGCCGTACGTCGAATCAGCGGACTGACCGGGCGATTCGTTTCGACGGGTACGAACCGAACTCTTTTCGCTGGGCCCCTCTTCCCACTCCGTATGACATATCACGTTGCGGTCGTTCCCGGGGACGGCATCGGCCAGGAGGTCCTCCCCGCGGCCGTCGAGGTCCTCGAGGCCGTCGAGGTCCCGTTTTCGTTCACCGAGGCAGAAGCCGGCGACCACGTGGCTGCGGACGGACGGGAACCGCTTCCCGAGGCAACCCGCGAGCTGGCCGCGACGGCCGACGCCACGCTCTTCGGGGCGGCCGGCGAGAGCGCTGCTGACGTTATTCTGCCGCTGCGGTCGGCCGTTGACTCCTTCGTCAACGTTCGGCCGGCCCGAACGTATCCGGGCGTCGAAGCCGTCAAACCCGAAACGGACATCGTCTTCCTGCGGGAGAACACTGAAGGCGTCTATTCGGGCCACGAGGATCGGCTCTCCGAGAACCTCAGTACGCTCACGCGGGTCGTCACCGACGACGCCTCGAAGCGACTCGCTGAGTACGCCTGCGAGTACGTCGCCGACCGCGACCAGTCCTCGTTCACGATTGCGCACAAGGCAAACGTGATGCGGGAAACGGACGGCCGATTCCGGGACGCCGTCACGGCAGTCGCCGAGGACGCCGGGATCGAAACCGAGGAAGTCCTCATGGACGCCCTCGCGATGCACCTCATCCTTCGCCCGGAGGAGTTCGACGTCATCGTGACCCCGAACCTGGCCGGTGACGTGCTCTCGGATCTGGCGGCCGGACTCGTCGGCGGCCTTGGCCTCCTCCCGAGCGCGAACGTCGGCCCGGAGCGGGCGCTTTTCGAACCCGTTCACGGGTCGGCCCCCGACATCGCCGGCGAAGGTGTCGCCAACCCGAGTGCCGCGATTTTGAGCGCGGCGATGTTGCTCGAATACCTCGATGAAACCGAGGCCGCAAACCGTGTCCGGACGGCCGTCGAAACCACGCTCGAAACCGGTCCGCGGACCCCGGACCTGGGCGGTGAAGGCAGCACTGCCTCGATGACCGACGCTATTCTCGACCGGCTATAGTTAGTGGATTTCCGCGCCGGAGCCGATCATCGTCGAAAAGGTGCGAGCGTCGATGCCCTGATTTTCGAAGGCCTCGATCATCGCCGCGGCGACCGCGCGTCTGTCCCCGGAGCGAGTGACAGCCAACAGCGCCGGCCCGGCACCGCTCACCGTGACGCCGGTCGCTCCGGCCTCCGTGGCAGCCGCGACGGCTTCGTCGTACCCATCGATGAGCGCCGCTCGGGCCGGCGTCACCACCGAATCGGTCAGCCCGGCTCCGATCAGTTCCGGATCGTTCCGGTGCATGCCGATCGTCAGCGTCGCAGCGTTCCCCACCGTCTGTGACATGGTACCAAGATCCACTCGCTCCGGAAGGACGCGGCGGGCTTCCCGGGTCGAAACGACCGTTTCCGGCAAGCAGGCCACCAGCGGAACCGTGGCGTCGACGGATTCGACCCCGTCGTCCCGAACCACGGTGAAACCGCCGAGGATTGCCGGCGCGACGTTGTCCGCGTGGGCCGACCCTGAGACGGCCGCTTCCCCCTCGGCGGCCACGCGAACGAGTTCCTCGCGGGTGTGACCGGTGTCGTACAGTTCGGAAAGCCCCACGGCCGCCGCCGCGGCGCTGGCAGCAGAGGAGCCTAACCCGGAGGAAGGTCGGACCCCCTTGTCGATATCGATGTGCGCGGGCGTCCCGAGTTCCTTCGCGACGACCCCGGCTGTGTTCTTTTCGGGGTCGGTCGGGATGTACTGGCTCCCGACCCCGCCAACCTCGATTGTCGTCTCCGCTGCCCGCTCTACCCGGACTACGTCGAGTGGGCGGTCGAAGGCGACGCCGAAGACGTCGAAGCCGCTCCCGAGGTTTGCGCTCGTCGCCGGGGCCGTGACCGTCAGCATGCAGGCTCGTAGCAGGGGATAGGGGTATAAGGGTGGCGACCCGGCGGCGACAGGCCAATTTTGCCACCTATTCTTATGACGGTTCCAACCGAATTCAATGACATGTCTCGCCCACTGCTCCCGCGGTCCTGGCCCGGGAGCGTTCGGCTCGTTTCCGCGCTGCTCGTTTTCCTCGTCGTGGGGTCCAGCCTCGTGGCCACCCCAGTGCTGGCCGCAGAAGACCCACGGTTCGAGGCGAGCGTTTCCGAACCCGAACTCACGCCCGGCGCCCAACAGACGCTGGTCGTCTCACTCACGAACGACGCCGAAGACGTCGACGACCAGGTATCGACGGCCTCGAACCTCCGTGTGACCGCCACGAGCGGTTCGACCCCGATCGACGTGCAATCCGGTGAGCGTCGGATTGAGTCCCTCGCCGACGGCCAATCTGCCACCCTCGAATTCACCGTCGAGGTGCCGCGTGACGTCCCTGGCGGCACCTACACCCTCCCCCTGGAGGTCATCTACGAGTACGACGGTGACGAACGCGAACGAACGACGGTCCGGGCCACCGTCGAGGTCCCAGAGCGACCGATCTTCGCCGTCGAAACGGAGCGGGTCGATCTCCACCCCCGAGAGACCGGTGCCGTGACCGTCGCCCTGCGAAATGTTGGGTCCGAACCCGCCAACGACACCACTGCAACCCTTACGGCACCGGGGCAGGGGCTTAGCGTCGGGGAGGCCGGTGAGCGGGCGTTTCTCGGGACCCTCGGGCCCGGTGAGGAGCGCTCCGTGACGGTCCCAGTCACGAGTACAAAAACCGCCAGCAGTATCGAACACGAACTCAGCGTTGAGCCCACCTACGAGAATACGAACGGTATTCGGGAAGTGGCGCCCGCGAGGTCAGTCAGTGTAACCGTCGCCGAGGACCCGCGGATCGGTCTCACAGGCGCCACCGGGTACGTCCCAGCAGGTGAGCGGGGCACCGTCGAATGGACGCTTCAAAACAGGGGTGAGTCGGTGATGTCGGCGGTCACGCTCAGTCTCGAATCGGCCGATCCCGCCGTCACGTTCCGCGGAACCAGCACCACGACGCGATTCTTCGAGCAGTGGGCCCCCGGTGAAACGAAAACGGTCCGGACGGAGCTTGCAGTCGGGGAGTCGGCCAGGGATGGGACCACCCCGCTCACTGGGACAGTCACGTTCGACCACGCCGCCGGGTTCCAGGCCGATGGCGGTCCGTACTCCTTTGGCGCTCCGAGCAGTGCCGTCGACGGGATCAGCTTCACCGACCTCGAACTCACCCACGGCGGCCCACACCCAGTGTTGCTCGGGAGTGTGACAAATGACGGCACTGAACCGCTGGAGAACGCAGTCGCGGTGATCAGGGCCGAAACGGCGGGGGTCATGGTACGGGAAGGCCGAACGTCGCTTGGAACCCTCGACCCTGGGGAAACGAAAGCAGTCACAGCCGCTGTGTCGACCGGTGGGAGCGATCGTCGGCAACTGACGTTCGAAGGGGTGGTCCAATACGACCGCGGCGGAAACCAAGCGGCCACTGAACCGACGGCCTTCCATGTCACCCGATCGCCCGAGGAGTCCCTGTTCGCCGTCCAGCCGGTGAACGCAACATTCGAGGTCGACAAATCGAACGCGCTGCGGGTCCGTATCGAGAACGACGGGCCAGTCACCCTAACCGACGTCCGTGCCCAGTTGACCGCCCGGCCACCGTACGAAAGTCAATCGCCGTCGGCCTACGTCTCGACCATTGAACCGGGTGAATCGACGATCGTCGCCTTCGAGGTCACGACCCCGGACGACGGTGTCCGGACCGCGGACACGCTCGAAATGAATCTCACCGCCGATACACCGTCCGGACAGAGCGTGAGCGACGGGCCCCATCTGGTTCCCTTCGTCGTCGGTGACGGTGACACCACGAGCGGGTCGCTCATCATCGTCGCCCTCGCCGTCGTCGTCATCCTCGTGATGGCCGGTGGCTGGTGGTGGCTCAACCGATAACCATGGGTGTCATCGACGTAACTGGGCTCTCCAAGACGTTTGGCGAGACGGTGGCGGTAGACGACCTGAACTTCGAGGTCGAGCGCGGGGAGATCTTCGGCTACCTCGGTCCCAACGGCGCCGGCAAGACGACGACGATTCGCACCCTCTTGGGATTTCTCTCCCCGACCAGCGGCACGGCGTCGGTTCTTGGCGCGGACGTTCGCGACGCGAAAGCACTCAGAGAAGCCCGCCGCCGGATCGGCTACCTCCCGGGAGAGTTGAGCTTCAGCGAATCAGTGACCGGCCGCTCCTTTCTCGAGTATCAAGGCGACCTGAAAGGTGCAGCCCGTCTCGATGAGATGACAGACCTCTTCGACCCGCCACTGGACCGGAAGATACGGGGCTATTCGAGCGGCAACCGCCAGATGCTCGGGCTCATCCAGACCTTCATGCACGATCCCGACCTCGTGATCATGGACGAGCCAACCAGCGGATTGGACCCGCTGAAACAGGAGGTGCTGAACGACTTCCTCCGGGAGGAACGATCCGCTGGGACGACGATTTTCTTCTCCTCGCACGTCCTGGGAGAGGTTCGACGGGCCTGCGATCGGGTCGGGATCATCCGTGACGGGGCCTTAGTCGCCCTCGAAGACGTCGAGTCGCTCCTCCGAAAGGGCGGAAAGCGGGTCCGGGTTCACACCGACGAGCCGCTTCGTGAGGACGATTTGGATCTGGAGGGCGTCGTGGAGTTCGAACAGGTCGGCACCGTCACCAGCTTTACCTTCACCGGGGATTACAACGAGCTCCTCGCGAGCCTTTCGGCGTATTCGCTCGTGGACATGGAAATCGATGAGCCGCCGCTCGAAGAGATCTTCATGCACTACTACGGTGGGAATAATGACTAAGGACCCCGCAAACCGTGGCGGGCCAAACTCGGGGGGAAGGTTATGCTAACGGTGATGAAATACGAGGCCAGGCAACGAATTCGGGGGACGCTGACGCTGTTGGTCGTCGTGAGTTTCTACCTCTTCTTGCTCGTCTACATGTTCCCCTCGATCGAAGCGAGCGGAGACGCCATCCAGCAGTACGCCGAATCGCTGCCGGATGCGTTCCAGTCGGCCTTTGCCATCGACTCCATCACCACGATAGGCGGATTTCTGGCGGCCGAGGTCTATCAGTTCATCTGGGTGCTGATGCTGGGGCTGTACGTCACCTATCTCGGCGGCGGGGCCGTCGCGGACGACATCGAGTCCGGCCGGATCGACACGCTCCTTGCGACGCCGATCTCCCGGGTCCGGATCGTCGTCGAGAAGTACCTCGCCATGTGCGTCCCGATCCTCGCAATCAACCTGCTCATGCCCGTGGTCGTTCTGCTGGCCGTGCTGTCGATTGGGGAATCCCTGCCGGTCCTCGACGTGGTCATGCTGCACGTGCTCTCGGTCCCGTACCTTTTGGTCGCCGCCGGTATCGGACTCCTGCTGTCGGTCTTTTTCGACCGAGCCGACATCCCACAGCGAGTCGGCCTGGGGGTTCTCTTCGGCCTGTTTACCCTCGATACGGTGACCCAAGGCACGGACATCGAGTGGATTGGCGCGGTGAGCCCCACACGATACTACGATCCAGCCGCAATTATCGTCGATTCGGAGTACGACATCGCCGGAGGCCTAATCCTCGTGGCCGCTGCGTTGGGCCTGCTGATCGCGAGTGCGGAGTGGTTCCGGCGGCGGGACGTTTAGATTGCGGCCGTACGTGGACTTTTGTTCGTTCGGTACGAAAAACTGAAACTAGTGATGAACGACTCCGATTCCACGGGCCCTGCTGTCGGGACGGGCGGGTCGGCCGGGCAGATTGATCCCGCAGCGCTTTACGAACGGATCATTCGCCAGGACCCGGTGACGATCCTGGACGTCCGGGTGACGGGGGATTTCGACACCTGGCGAATCGACGGGGCGAGCGTCGAAATCTCCAATCAGCCCTACTACGATTACATCGAAGACGCGGAGTCGGCCGTCGAAGCGGCTCCCGACGGCGATCCACTCGTCGTCGTCTGTGCGGAAGGGGAAGCGAGTAATTTCGTCGCCGGAAAGCTGACCGAGGCGGGCAACGAGGCCGTAAGTCTCGAAAACGGGATGGAGGGCTGGGCAAACCTCTACGAGGCAATCGAACTGCCGGGCTTTGACGGGCCAGGGACTGTACTCCAGTACCACCGGCCCGCGACGGGGTGTCTCAGTTATCTCGTGGTCTCGGACGGTGAGGCTGCCGTCATCGATCCGTTGCGCACGTTCACCGACCGATACCGACAGGACGCCGCCGACCGGGGCGCCGACCTCGAATACGCGATTGACACACATTGTCATGCCGATCACGTCAGCGGGATGGGCTCGCTTGCCGAAACGGGCGTGACCGGTATCGTCCCCAAAGCGACCGTCGCTCGGGGCATGGACATCGAAACCGAGCTCACGACGATCGATCACGGCGATTCGATCCAGGTCGGCGACGTGACGATCGACGCCGTGCACACCCCGGGCCACACGACGGGGATGACCAGTTATCGCGTCGGCGACGAGGTCCTCCTGACCGGCGACAGCCTCTTCGTCGGGAGCGTCGCCCGGCCCGACCTGGAAGCTGGCGACGATGGGGCACCCGAAGCAGCCCGAGAGCTCTACGAGAGCCTCCAGGAGCGGATTCTCGCGCACGACGCCGACGTGATCGTCGCCGGCGGGCACCGCGCGACGGGAGACAAACCAGGCGACGATGGGGCCTTTACGGCTACTATCCGGGAGTTGCGCGAGTCGATGGCGCCCTTATCGATGGACGAGGAGACCTTCGTCGATCACATCCTCTCGAATATGCCTCCGCGACCGGCCAACTACGAGACGATCATCGACGCGAACCTCGGTCACCGCGCAGTCGACGACGAGGAAGCCTTCCGGATCGAGTTGGGGCCGAACAACTGCGCAGCTAGCCAGGGAGCGACCGGCGATTGATCACCATGATTTCGGCCGCGCTGTTCAATTCCCTGTTCCCGAATGGCATCCTCCATTACTTCGCCGGCGGACTCCTGATCGGCCTCGGAGTCACCTTCATTTACGTGCTCACTGGGCTCACGCCCGGCGCGAGCACGGTCCTCGAATCGAGCTGGAGTTACGTCTCCGACCGGGCCTCTTTCAACCGGCCCGGCATGGTGGACAGCCGCGGCTGGCGGCTCGTGTTCACGGCCGGGATCGTTTCGGGCGCGGTGCTTTACACCCTTCTCAGCGGTGGCGGAGCCTGGACGACTGACGTCCAACTCTGGCGGCTGGGCATCGGCGGCTTTCTCGTCGGCCTGGGAACCCGACTCGGGAAGGGCTGTACCTCGGGGCACGGCATCTGTGGCGTCGGCTCCCGGTCCGAAACTTCATTCGTTAACGTGGCAGTCTTTCTCCTGTTCGCGATCGGCACGGCAACGCTTGTCGCCGCTCTGGGGGTGACACCCTAACAATGCCCAGCGTTGCTTTTCTCGCGGTGGTGTACGTCGGTGGGCTCCTGTTCGGCGTCGGTCTGGCCCTCAGCCAGATGGCCCGACCCGAAGTCGTCCTTTCCTTTCTCCAACTCGCTGACTTCGGGTTGTTGTTCGTAATGGGTGGTGGGGCCGTCGTGACCGGCCTCGCCATCGCCGTCTTGTCCACCAGCGATTCGACGGCCCCACTCACCGGGGCCAGGTACGGTCGCCGCCTGCGCTCGATGGACCGTGACGTGCTGGTCGGCGGGACGATTTTCGGCGTGGGGTGGGGGCTCTCCGGCATCTGTCCCGGAGCGGCCTACGCGAGCGTGGGGATTGGCAACACACCTATTCTCGTGGCCATCGCGGCGATGCTGGTCGGTGCGTACGCAAAAACCCTCCTCACGGGGTGAGGGGTTGACGGAGCGTGAAGACGATCGATGCGCCCACGATTACCAGAACACCAGCGACAGAGAAGGCAAGGCCATGCCAGTAGGTTGCGAGCCAGCCACCGATGACGCTCCCGGCGCCACCGGTAACAGCACCGATTGCGACGTAGCTACCCAGAGCAGTGGCTCTGTTGGCCTTCGGCGCGAGTTGGGTGACCATGGTAGAGCCGACGACGGCGACGACTGCCCAGGTGACTCCGATCGCGAGAAGCAACCCGCCCAGTAGAGCGATTCCGAGGCTACTGGCGCCGAGGGCAGCCCCCACTGCGACCACCGGGAACAGTAGCCCTCTAAGGACGAGGGCACCACCGGTCAGGGAGGCATGATCGACTCGTTGGGCCAGGGTCCCGGTCCGTTCGTAAAGCAGGGCTGCCGAAAGGCTCGAAAGCAGGTACAGGGCAAAAATCGGCCCGGAAGCGAAGCCGATCTCAGCGAGGAAGTGCGGCAGCGGGGCCCAAAAAACGGCGAAGCCGGCGAAAAAGAGCCCGGCGGCGACGTACAACCGGTACAGCGGTGAATCGAGTCGGAGTTTCACGCGCGGAAAGCGTGACTCTCGGGTCGCCCAGTACAGCCGATTGACCGAAACCCCAAAGGTGGCCCCTCTGACCCCTCGCCTGGAGGTCGCGAGGAGCCGAGTGATACGACGGGCCTGTCTGGCGGTAAACGGAGTGGCAGCCGGCGTCGGTTTCGGCAGCGTCACCCAGGCCGTGACGGTACTGATCACAGATATCGCCGCCAAGAACATGAACAGGACCCGTTCTGCCGTCACTGGGTCGAACACCTGGGTTCCCAGCAGCGGCCAGACCATCCCGAGGAGGAGTCCAACGGCCCACCCGTAGCCGTGGGCCTGGTTGAGCAGGCCGATTCGGGTACTCCACTCGGTCTCCGCGGCGTTTTCGACGATCATCATCGTCACGACGGGGCCGACCCCCGAAACGACGAACCAAAGGAGCGCGTTTACGAGGATAACGGCGGTGATCGATTCCAGCAGTGGAATGATCCCGAGAGTGAGGGCCGTCAGTCCGAGGGTCAGAAGAACCAACCGGCGGCGATGAGGAACTCGACTCGCCAGATTCCCGAACACGATCGCCCCCGGCGCCCCCGCAAACGCCGCTCCTGCAGCGAGCAGTCCCAGGTGAAACGGCGTCGCTCCCAAGTGGACGATGTAAAGCGGGACCAGCAGGGAGCCAGCACCGAAAGCGACCGCCCCGAGCCCCCACGAAACGATCCACCGATCGGTCATCTCAGTTCAGAACCCAAAACTGGTAGTTCAGTACGGTGGCGAAGCTGACCCAGAGGAGATACGGCACGAGCAGGAGGGCGGCCCGGCGGTCGACGCGATCGAAGGCCCAGATGGTAGCGACGATCAATACCCAAAGTATGCCGATGACGACCAAGCCCAGCGCGATGTTCTGGAGCCCAAAAAAGGCCGCCGACCAGCCGAGATTGAACGCGAACTGCAGGACAAAGACGACGAAAGCGATACGGACGGCCCCTGGCTTAGCCTCAGCCTGGCGCCAGACGAGCCAGACCGCAACGCCAAGGAGGGCGAAAATCGTCGTCCACACCGGGCCAAATACCCAGTTCGGCGGGGCGATCGCCGGTCGGGTCAGCGTCCCATACCACGCTGTCAACCCCTGGGCAGTAAAGACCGCTCCAGAGGCTCCCACCACCTCGACGGCGAGGATCGATAGCATGAGGGCGATCCAGGGCCGATCGCGAGGGAACCGTCGGAGGGAGGCAGAGCGTGCGGTCATATAGCTTACTGGGAGCGCGATCATCAAATAGCCGCCTGGTCACAGTGATTACTCCGATTCGAGTGCCGACAGGATGACCTCCAACTCGGCCTTTCGAAAGCCGCGATCGTATGCTTCGGTGTCGTCCAGTCCCGCCGTGGCCGCCGCGATCCCATCGCGCATCTCGGATTTCGGCGGTAACCGTCCAGCGCCTGGGTGCTCACCGAGCGCCGCTTGAATGGCCGCGAGCGCCTCCTTCGTGAACGCAGTCGATTCGATCCGAGAGTGTCGATCCACCGCTTCCCGGATCTCGTTCCGGAGCTCGTGGACGGTCCGAGTCATAGCGGACAGACGAAAGACCGTTATGTCCAAGTTTCGGTGTGAGTCCGTTCCGCGGTCTCCTCCGTATCGAAAGCGAGAGCGGTCCGTTCGTGAAATCACCACCAACGACGAGTTACGATCGGGGCATTCGAACGGTGAGCACCAGCATTAGCACCATCAACCCGGCAAGGACGAGATAGGCCTCGTCGAAGAAGCCGCGGTCGGCGACCAGGCCAAACAGAACCGGGCCCATGGCCCCCAGCGACGCTGCCGTCGTCCTGATAACGCCCAAACCAGTGCCCCGCATGTTCTCTGGAATCGCCTCGGCGAGGTACGCCTGTGTGATCGCGCCCGAGCCGAGCATCGTGCTGACCAATGCGGTCAGGACCACCAGGATCCAGAAGCCCTCGACGAAGGGCAAGAGACCGAGACCAAAGATGGGACCGACGAGGACCGCTCCAAGCGATCTTCGCATCCCAACCCGATCATAGGCAGTGCCGGCGGCCGGTTTGACCACGACGCCCACGGCGAAGAAAAGCGCGAAGACCGTCCCGGCCACCGACGGTGAGAGCCCCTTGCTCTCGACGAGATAGGTCGGGTAAAACCCGGTAAACGACTGCCAGACCATCACGTAGAAAAAGAGGAGGACGGTGACCAGAACCATCGTCCGCGACCGGAGTTCGCCAAGGACGTTTCGAGCCCCTTGTACCGAAAGCGATCCGGTCGATTGTGATTCCCGGTCCGGGACGACCACCCAGAGCAGCCCCGCGAGCAGCAGAAATCCGGGAACGAGGAGCCCGATGCCGAGTTGCCAGGCGACTGCCGCCGCGAGAAAGCCCACGATCGGCGGGAGTATCGTCTGGCCAGTGTCTCCCGTCGCCATCGTAATGCCCAGCGCGCTTCCGACCGCGTCGGGGTAGATCTCCGTCAGAACCGTGATCCGGGCGATCGGGTACAGGGACAAACCAAGCCCGACCATCGCCGTCCCGAGAAACACCGCAATGGCACTGTTTGCAAAGGCGACGAAGGTCAGTGCGGCCGCGACGATGAGGAGCCCAGCGGTCATCACATGCCGTTCGTTGAACCGGTCGGCGAGCACCCCGCCAGGTAATTGCCCAAGCGCTGAACCGAGCCACAGAACCGTAACGAGAAGCCCCGCAACCGAGAGTGAGAGGCCGTAGGCCCCCCGAATGTACGGTAGCAGTACTGGATAGCTCATCCGGGTCCCGACCAGCAGCCCCCACCCGAGCGCGACCGTGAGCAACACCCGACCCCGGCCCTCGCCCCGCAGCGCACCGACCGACCGGCCAATCGTCTCCCGGAGTGACATCGATACTGGGGAATACGGACGAGACCGGGCAAGACCGTTACGTTCCCAGGCCAGCCCCAATAGCAGTGAGTCCCGAATACCAGGCAGCGAACGCTATTTCCGGGCGAGCGAAACGGCCGTCTCCATCCGACCCGTCCACGGGTTTCCGTGGCCGGGCAACAGCGTCAGGTGTCCCAGTCCTTCGAGGCGTTCGAGGGAAGCCGCGGCCTGCTCGTGGTTCTCATCAGGAGCACCCAGTAGTTGTGGATCGTCCTCCTCGCCGGTGGTTATGTTCCGGGTGGCAAGCACGTCTCCCGCAAAGAGGACGTCCCGGTCTTCCACGGACAGCACACAGGAACCCGGCGTATGTCCTGGGGCGTGAATCGCTTCTGGCGCGCCTGGAACCGGGAGCGTCGTCCCATCTTCGTACAGTTCGACGGATTCCGGCGGTTCAGTCGAGCGGACGTCATCCCTGAGCATTTCGATGAGGTACGCTATCATTTCCGGTCGCCAAGCGTTCGCGAGAAACCAGCCGGGCGGTCCCTGTGGATGACTCTCCAGGAGGTCGAGATCGTCCGGATGACAGTAGACCGGGATGTCTGCTTTGGCCAACCGGGACGCAAAGCCCACGTGATCGATGTCTCCATGTGTCAGAACCAGGGCCGCCACGTCAGCCAGTTCGTAGCCCTGGGCATCCAGCCACGCCTGTAGTTGCGACCAGTGGCCGGGCAAGCCTGCGTCCACGACCGTGAGACCCGTCTCGGCTTCCAGCACGTACCAGTTGATCCGCTCCGAGCCAAAGCGATAGACGCCACTGGCTACCAGCTCACCGACCGAATCAGGGTCACCGGTGCCACTGGAAACGCCCATAGGTCACGTACGTAAACGGCCCAAATAGTGTTTTTCAGAGCCGAACGATTTTCACCGCGGCCGTCCCGAGAGGGGTTATGGACGAACAGCAGGACGTGGCTGCGTTTATCGAAGCCCACGGAATGGAAGCGCCGCCAGCCTACCGACTGCTCGATCTCGTCTCGGAGGTGGGCGAACTTTCGAAAGACGCCGCGGAATCGACGGATTACGGGGCTGTGCCCGAAGATATCCAGGTCAAATCTGACGAAATTGGAGACGTTCTGTTCGCGCTGCTCGCGTTCTCTTCCTCACTCGACGTCGACGCCGGCGAAGCCCTCGAAGAGGCATTGGGAAAATACGAGGCTCGAATCGCCGAGGACGGGGCGCCCGCCTCGGGGACCTAAGTAGCGGTCCTGCGCCTACGGGGACAGGCTGACGGCCAGGTCCCACTCGATTTCGGCCTGGTCCATGTCCTCCCATCGAATCTCGGTCGTCGCGGCAAGTGTCTGAGCCGTTTGTCTGTCGCCTTCCCAGTACGGATAATAGGCCCCACCGTCCCCAACCTGCGTATCCGGGTTCACTCCGATTCGGCCACCGTCGAGTGGCATCGTCGCCCGAAGCGTTGGAACGTCGAGCCGTCCGCTTTCGACGGTGTATTCCGAGGCGTCCTCGGCAGCGATGTCCTGGGCCGGATCGTAGATTCCGAGCGCCCCGGCGTCCTCTGGAAGCGAGAAGCCGGTCTCTATTTTGCGAACCGTTCCCTCCTCCTTCGGCTCGGTTGCACTCCAGAGCCAAACCTGTGAGGCGCTGTTCCCGTCCTCGATCGAGGGTAGTTCGTATGCTGCAAGCAGGTGCTCTGAGGTCGCCGTGTCGTGATCGAACCGTTTAGTCCACGCGCCCGAAAAGCTGAGTTCGTGGGCCGGTTCCGAGCCCTGTTTCCCCCACACCCCACCCGGCCCGTACCTTTCGTGGGTAGTGGCGGCGAACTCACGGAACTCGGATTCCGAGAGGTCACTGTCCGCCGGGTCGATCCGCGCGTTCTCGGTAACGGTCCGTGTGTTGAGCCCGTTTGTTGCACAGCCAGCGCTTACTGCGAGGACACCAGTCCCCAGAGCACCCAAGAAGCTCCGTCGATCCATGTGCTGGAAAATCGCCTCCAAGGGATAGATGCCTCGTTTGCTCAAGGCCCTCTTTGAGGATCAGTGAACCCCCTCGGGGTCAAGTGGTTCGAGAATCGAAGATTCTCGTCATCACGGAAATCACCGATTTCCGTACGACCCCGAGGCACTCTGCCTGCTATCTCTGTAGAACCAGCGCGGGACAAGTCGCCAAGGCCCGCCCAGCGCGAGAGGTCACTCAGATTTGAGCCACTCGAAGACCTCCTTCGTATCATCGAGAAGCGTTCCAAGGTGGTCAGATTGAGCGGTCTGCAGGTCTCCGCCGGCCGCTTCGACGAAGGTCCGGACGGGCCCGAGAGGGGTGTTCGTGTCGTCGCTGCCATGCCACGCTCGAACCGGGACCGAGAGGGTTTCGGGATCGATCCGCTCGGAGCCAAAGGCGCGATTTTCCCGGGCGACTGCTGATGCTCCCTGACGGAGGGCTTCGTGAAAATCTGCTGCGACGTTCTCTGTGATTCGCTCGGAAACGGCTCGGTCCGTGTACTGGGCAACGACGCTTTCCGGGCCGCGAAGGGTCGCCAGCCAGCCCGAGACCCGAAACAAGAGTCGCAGGGCACCGGGCACCTTGGCTACTTTCGTGAGCGGCGTTTCCGCGGGCGGGATGACGCTGCTGATGAGCGCAACCTCGGTCGCCCAGTCGCATTGGCCCGCCGCAAGCGCAAATGGGCCGCCGCCGGAGAAACCCATGACGCCGGCCTGATCGATCGACAAGCCAGTAAGGAGCGCCGTGAAATCAGCCTGCCAGTCGGCCCATCCCCAGTCTGCTGGCGGTGGAGACGATTCACCGTACCCAGGACGGTCCGGGACTATCAGTTGGAGGTCCCTCTCTGCGGCGGCTTCCGCAAGAAGCGCCCCGAACAGGCGGGATCCGGGGGTTCCGTGATGAACGACGACCGGGTCGCCAGTCGGGGCTCCGTAAACCGCATAGGCGAGGGTTCGATTGTCCGGAAGCTGATACAGTTCGTGACTCGTCGTGTCGAGGGCTGGCGTCATGGAGGGAAGGAGTTGGACTCGTTTCCGCAGGGTGGGGAGTTTCAGATTGCTCGTCACCTGGCCGGGTCTCGTTTCGACACCGGCCTCAGCGCGTTTTCGCCACGTAGGTGAGCACCCCGGCACCCACGGCGAGAAGGCCGATAGCGAGTGTTCGTGAGAGTCGTGACATACCAATCCTTTCGGCCACATCCTCAAAAGCCACCGGGAGGCAAAAGCCGCTCTTTGACCATTTTTTGCACTCGTTCACCGCCGAAGGGGCGAGTCCCGCGGGAATGAGACACGTTTCAATCGTTCCTGTCCTATGCCGTGTAATGACACAGCCGACCGACCGGAACCGCCTCGATTCGGCTGCCAGCCCCTATCTCACTCAACACGCAGACAATCCAGTCAACTGGCAACCGTGGGACGACACCGCGCTCGAAGCGGCCCGGGACCTCGACCGGCCGATATTCCTGAGCATCGGGTATTCGTCCTGTCACTGGTGTCACGTCATGGCCGAGGAGTCCTTCGAGGATCCGGCGATCGCCGAGCAGTTGAATCGGGACTTCGTGCCGATCAAGGTCGATCGGGAAGAGCGACCCGACCTCGACAGCATCTACATGACCGTCTGTAGCCAGGTGACCCAGGGCGGGTGTGGCTGGCCCCTCTCGGTGTGGCTCACGCCGGATTTGCGACCGTTTTACGTTGGGACCTACTTCCCACCGACCGAAAAACACGGCCGGCCGGCCTTCGGCGACCTCCTCGACAGCATCGCCGACGCCTGGGAATCTGACAGAGATGAACTCGAAGAACGGGGCGAAGCCTGGCTCGAAGCGGCCAGCGAAGAGTTAGAATCCGTCCCCGCCCCCGCGGAGGAAGACTCGCAAACCGATTTTCTAGCCGCCGCCGGTGAGTCGATCGTCGAAACGGCGGATCGAACGCACGGCGGCTTCGGGGCTCGTCAAAAGTTCCCGCACGTCGACCGGTTGCTCGTGCTGGCCCATCTCGCGCGACGAAAGGAATCGGGCGAGTACGAAGCAGTTCTCGAGGAATCCCTGGCGGCGATGGAGACCGGTGGGATTCGAGACTTCCTGGGCGGGGGTTTCCATCGGTACTGCGTCGACCGCGACTGGACGGTCCCACACTTCGAGAAAATGCTTTACGACAACGCCGAGATCCCGCGAGCCTTCCTCGCCGGCTACCAGATCACGGGGAGAGACTCCTTTGGCTCGGTCGCAGCCCAGACCTTCGACTTCGTGGATCGGGAGTTGACCCATCCTGAGGGTGGCTTCTATAGCACGCTTGACGCCCGGAGCAAACCCGTGGAAGCGGGGCCAGACTCCGAACAGGCGGTTGAAGGGGCCTTCTACACGTGGACGCCGTCGTCTGTTCGGGACGCGATGGAAGCCGGGGACACCGACAGTTCGGACTTCGATCCCGAATTTCTAACCCGTCTTTTCTGCGAGCACTTCGGGGTCACCGAGTCGGGGAACTTCGAGGGGGAAACAGTCCTCACTCGTTCCCGACCAGTGGCGGCGTTGGCCGAGGACTTCGATCGGTCTTCCCAAGCAATCCAGTCCGCACTGTCGACGGCCATCGAACGCGCCACTGCGGCCCGTTCGACACGGCCGCGACCGCCTCGTGACGAGAAAATCCTGGCCGACTGGAACGGGTTGATGATCAGGTCACTGGCGAGGGGCGCAGCGGTGCTTGAAGAGCCCCGGTACGCGGAGATGGCCCGTGACGCGCTTGATTTCGTTCGAGAGCATCACTGGGACGGGGCTCAACTCGCTCACCGATACAAGGACGGCGATCGACAGGGAACCGGGTATCTGGCTGATTACGCCTTCCTGGCGCGTGGGGCGATAACACTCTACGAGGTGACGGGCGATCTCGAACCACTCAGCTTTGCGCTCGACCTCGCCCAGGCGATCAAGGAACGGTTCTGGGACTCCGAGACCTCGACGCTTTTCTTCACGGGCGAGGAGGCGAGTGACCTCCCGCTCCGGCCGGCACGAGTCCAGGAGCAATCCACGCCGTCGAGCACTGGCGTCACCGTCGAGGTACTCGCCGCGTTGCACCACTTCGATCCAGCGGCCGGGTTCCAGCCCATGGCCGAGGAAATCATCAGTACCGACCGCGACCGCCTCGAATCGAGACCTGAACGGGCCGGGACCCTTGCAATGGCGGCTTCCGTACTCGAGCAGGGACACCTCGAGGTCACAATAGCGGCCGAATCGATCCCATCCGCCTGGAAAACGCTGTTAGCAGAGCGATACGAACCGGATCGGCTCCTCTCACGAAGACCACCGGACGAGACGACGCTAGCGGAGTGGATCGACACGCTCGACCTCGAATCAGTGCCACCGATCTGGGCCGGTCGGGCCGCCCGAGACGGGCCAACGGCGTTCGTGTGCCGCCGCAGTTGTTCGCCACCGATTACAGAAACGTCGGAACTCCGCTCGTGGTTGCAAGAGTTCGCCAGCGAATAGGGGTTACAGGTCGGCTCAGCCGCTTGCAGTCGTCGTGTTCTCTGCCCCACCGCCCGAGGGACCGACGATCCGCGCTTCCTGTCCGGGCTCGACCGGGATGCGGTCGACGACGTTGCCCTCACCGTCGGTGATCAGGATGTAGTAAATCGCCTCTTCGTCCGTTTGCTCCCCGCCGTCCTCAATGGGCTGGAGGTCCTCGTCCGCCAGACTCCCGCTGATGAACGACCGGACGGCCTCGTCGTCGCGAATCTCGACCGTTCGGCTCGTATCGGCGTTGACGAACACGTTCCGGGTGACGTCGGTGAAATCCGTCGGCGAGACTTTGATGTGCCACCACAGTTCGTCGTCGATGGTCACCGGCACCGGTTCGGTCACCACGAAGTTCTGCCCCCAATTGGTCCGGGAGTCAGAGGACCGGGCGATCCCCATCGCTCGTTCCGGGCCGGTCAGGGTCTCGTCGTCGGTGCCGAAGAAGGTGTACGCCCCCGTTTCGGCGTTGGCAAACCAGACTTCATCGAGGCCGCGGGTGTCCTCACCGTAGGGTTCTAAGGCGGTAACGTAGGACATCTGCTCGCCTTCGAGATCGATCACGAAGGGTTGCGCGTTGTCGACCCCCGAGGGCAACCGGGCCATCTCGACCTCCCCTTCGTGGGCGCCGACGATCGAGAACTGGTTGATGATGCCGTTGCGGAAGCCCAGCGACCCCATCTCGGCGCGGGTTATCGTAACTGGATAGAGTCGTTGGCCCTCCAAGATCGGATGTGATTGGGCCTCCGCCGGGCTGAGATGTTCTATTTCGCCGTCCGGGTGGACCAGGGCCCCGCCAATCCAGGTCGGGGTGGTGTGGGGGAACGGGGCCAGATGCCAGTCGTGGCCCGTCTTCGGGTAGTACATGTAGGGGTTGCCGTCGTGGCTGAATTCGACCGGCCTGTCGTCGTATCGAGCGATGAAATCCGACGTCTTAAGGTTCCACTCCGCCGATCGGTGGAGGAGCATGCCCTCGCCGAACCGGAACTCCTCCTCGTAAACGTCGATCTGCCGGTCCTCCATCTTGGTCATGTCCGTGACGAGGACCCCGCGCTGGTGTTCGATCAACATGTTCCGAAAGCCGTCCGGTTGGATCGCATAGGACCAGGCCAGGGCCCCGTTTTCCATCCTGGCGATATCACTCGGCCCGAGCCGATGCTGTCGATAGGAGACCGAGCCCCGCGTGGTGATGTCCGCGACCTGTCGCGGGACGACCCGTGGATTTGCCGGATTGGCCTGCGGGAATTCCTCGACTTCCTCAGCGGAGGCCATGGTTTGTTGGGCCAAGGTCCGTTGCTCCAGCAGGCCGGCCGGCACGTTGACGAGTATCGAGAGCACGAAGAGGACCGCCAGGACCCCGAAAAAGATCCGCACCTTCCGATTGTCCCCACCCTCCGACTCCAGGACGGCATCGAATATCGACTGGGGTCTGTCCGCCTGGAACTGCGAGCGTTGGTCCGGGCCCGACTCATTCGACAGGGGTGGCATGAACCAGAGGATTGTTGCGACCAAGACCGATCCCCCACCGAGGACGGCAAATGCGGGCGAAAAGAGAATGCTATAGACGAACCCGTGCCAGAGCGGGCGGGTGAAGTAGGCAAACAGCAGCAGGACGGCGAAGGGGACGAACCGGCGAGCGAGATGCAGTACGATCGGGGGTGGCCCGTCCTCGGAGGCCGTTTCGTCGCCCGATCCGTCGCCCCTCTGCCGTGGCCCGGAATCGCTCATTGGGGCAATAACGGGACGGACACCGATAAGGTATCCCATGGGCGAGGAGCCCTGCCTGTACTCGTCTTGGGAGCGGAACCGTTCGTCTGTCCCGAAAAAGTTGGAGGTGCTACAAAAGCGGCTTTCGTGTTAAAGGGTCCCATATAGGGGCGTTGGGAACCTAGCATAGGTGTATCGGAAAGTAGCAGGAGTTACACCCAGACTTATGAGCCACACCGGACCGTTCCCAACCGTCGCCGTCCGGTCGTTACGTGAGAACGAGCGGGGCATCACACCGGAGAGAAAAACGCCGTTTTCGCGGGGATACACGGGGGTGAATAGATGAAAATTCTCGATAAGCCGGACTTCGATCAGCTCCTCGAGGAGTGGATCGCTGAGGACCCCCGGGAGGTCGTCGGCCCAGTCCACGACGGCACGAAGTTCACCTTCGACCGACTGGGGTCCCCAGAGGCGTTGCGATTGGATTACGACCTGACGATGCTCTCGCCGAAGAAGTACTTCTTCCCCCAGCGAGAGAAGTTGGTAACCTACGGGAGCGATAACGGCGACTACGAGATGATGCGGGACTGGAGCGACGAGAGCCGAATCATCGTGGGCGTCCATCCCTACGACCTCGTCGCGATCGAACAACTCGATGCCATCTTCATCGACGCCCAGGGGGACGAACCGTATCGGAAAAAGCGGGAGAATTCCGTCCTCGTTGGCGTGACGATGCAATCGGTCTCAGAGCACTCCTTTGCCGAAAGCATGGGGACCGCCCGGACCGAAACCGGGTATGACCTCCTGCTTACGGAACTCGAGGACGCCTATGCGATCGAAATCGGCACCGAGAAGGGGAGTGCCATGCTGGAACCCGCTCCGACACGGGAAGCGACCTTCGAGGAAGTGGCGGCCGTCGAAGCGAAGAAAAACGAAGTCACAGCGGAGTTCGAGAAGGAGATCGATTTCGCACCGGAACAGCTGCCATCGCTTTTGAAGGCCGGGTACGACGCTCTGGACGTCTGGGAGGACTACGCCGACGGCTGTCTCTCCTGTGGGACCTGCAACGTCGTCTGTCCCACCTGTTACTGCTTCAACGTGGACGTGACCGACTACATCACGGACGACGTCGGGGGCACCCAACGGCGGTGGGACGGCTGTCTGCTCGAGGATTTCGCCGCGGTCGCGGGCGGCGAGAACTTCCGGAAGGAACGGGTCGAACGCCACCGGCATCGCCTGATGCGCAAGGGGAACTACCTCTACGAGCGCTTCGGCGACATCGCCTGTGTCGGCTGTGGCCGCTGCACGCAGCAGTGTGTGGCAGACGTCGCCGACCCGAGCGAGATTTACAACGAACTATGGAGGACCGTCAATGCCTGAGAAAATAGACACCCCGGCGCAACGATCGGTTCATTACGAGCCGGAGCGAGCGACGCTCGTCCGGCGCGAACGGTTCACGGAGCAGGACTCCGTGTTTGCCTTTCAGCTGGAAGAGCGGGACTCCCTCGGTCACTTGCCGGGGCAGTTCGTCCAGTTGTTCGTCCCCGGCGTCGGCGAAGCCCCGTTTTCGATCAGCTCCTCACCGACGAGACCGGGACCCTTCGAGTTGTGTATCAGGGAGGTCGGGAACGTGACGAGGGCCATTCACGATCTCGAAATCGGGGACACGATCGGAATTCGCGGGCCGTTCGGCGAAACCTGTGACATCGATCGGTTTGCTGGCAACGACGTGCTCTTTATCGCTGGCGGCATCGGGTTGGCACCGCTTCGGTCGATGATCCAGTACGTCCTCGACAACCGTGACATGTTCGAGGACGTGGCAGTGCTTTACGGGTGCAAAGAGCCCGAGGAGATGCTCTACCCGGGAGAGGTCAACGAGTGGGAGCAGTCCGACAGTATCGACTTCAGAATGACCGTCGACGAGGTGCCCGAGGACCAATCCTGGGACGGAAACGTCGGGGTGATCACGACGCTGATTCCCTCACTCAACCTGCGGCCGGAACAGACCTTTACCATCGTCTGTGGGCCCCCCGTTATGTTCCAGTACGTCCAGCAGGAACTCGACGAAAAGGAGATTCCCCACGACCAGCTCTACCTCTCCCTGGAGCGGCGCATGCACTGTGGGGTTGGCCTCTGTGGTCACTGCCAAATCAACGACCTCTACGTCTGTCAAGACGGCCCGGTGTTCAACTACGAAGTCATCAAAGACCGCCCGGAGGCGTTAGGATGAGCGAAACGAATATGAAACCGCGCGTGGGCTTCTTCGATTTCACGGGCTGTGAAGGCGATCAACTGCAGGTCATCAACCTGGAGGACGAACTCCTCAAACTGGTCGAAATCGTGGACATCGTCAGTTTCCGGGAAGCGACCTCGGCCCACAGCGACGACTACCACATCGCGTTCGTCGAAGGATCGATCGCCACGGACCACGACGCGGAACGCCTCAAGGATATCCGGTCTAACGCCGAGACCGTCGTCGCGCTCGGTTCCTGTGCATCCATCGCCGGTATTAACGCCGTTCGAAACGGCCAGGACTTCGAGACCGTCACGGAGCGGGTCTACGGCGACGACGCTGGGACAATCGATGCCTGGGAGGAAGCCAAACCAGCCTCGGCCGTCATCGACGTCGAGTACGAAATCCCGGGCTGTCCGATCGATCAAGACGAATTCCTGCGGGTCGTGACAGCACTCGTTCGGGGGCGAGAGCCGACGCTGCCGACGTATCCGGTCTGTCTGGAGTGCAAACTCAACGAAAACACGTGTGCGTTCCTCCGGGATGACGTCTGTCTCGGGCCCGTAACGAGGGGTGGCTGTGATGCAGTGTGTGTTTCAGAGGGGACCCGTTGCTGGGGCTGTCGAGGGCTCATCGACAATCCGAACGAGAATGCCGCCTTCGACGTGCTGGAAGCCCACGGGCTCTCCGTGAGCGAGGTGACTGACTTCTACGACATGTACTTCGGCTGGCAGCGACGGGAGGAGGTGACACAATGACCGAGATACAAATTCAAGACGAACTGGTCACCCGGGTCGAAGGCCACGGCAACATCGTCGTCAACGTCGAGAACGGCGACCTCGAAACGTGTGAGTGGCAAGTCGTCGAGTCCCCTCGCTTCTTCGAATCGATGTTCGTCGGCAAAGACTACGAGGCAGTTCCCCACATGACCTCCCGAATCTGTGGGATCTGTTCGGCGAGTCACGTCGACGCGTCGCTCAAGGCAGTCGAAGACGCCATCGGGGTGTCGGTGACCGACCAGACCGAACGGCTCAGAAAGCTGGCGCTCAACGCCGAAATCATCCAGAGTCACGTGCTCCACCTGGGCTATCTGGTGCTTCCGGATCTCCTCGATTCGAAGTCTGTCATCCCGCTTGCGGATACCCACGAGGATGAGGTGAAAACGGTCATCCGACTGCACGAGTGTGGCAACGAGTTGCTGGAGACAGTCGCGGGTCGGTCAGTTCATTCCCAGCGGCTCATCCCCGGCGGATTTTCGAAGTTGCCCACTGAAGCGGAGCTATCCGAGGTCCGAAAGGATTTGAAGGCTGCCACCGAGGACCTCGAGGCTGTTACGGCGTTGGTCGAGGAACTCGCCAGCGAACTTCCACATTTCGAGCGAGAGACAGAGTACATCTCCCTGACCCACCCCGAGGAGTACGCACTCTACGAGGGGACGCTGTACTCCTCGGATCGAGGGAATCTCGGTGAGACCCCCTACGAGGACGTCGTCAACGAGTACGTCACCGAGCAGTCGACGGCCAAATTCGCGAAACACGCCCGTGACTCCTATTTCGTCGGGGCCTTGGCACGGGTCAACAACAACTACGAGCAGCTTTCTGACCGGGGCAAAGCCATCGCCGAGCGGTTCGCGCTGGAGCCGCTCTGTACCAACCCCTACCTCAACACGGTCGCCCAACTAGTGGAACTGGGCCATCTGTTCGAGACCTCGATCGACTTCATCGATGGCCTGCTCGAGGAGGGACTCGACCCCCAATCAGACTATCACAGCCCCGACATCAACCCCGAAGACGGCCGTGGCGTGGGGTTACTGGAAGCGCCTCGCGGCCTCCTCATCCACGACTATCAATTCGAGGACGGGCGCTGTCAGGAGGCGAATTCGGTCATCCCGACGAATCAGAACCACGGTAACATACAGCAGGACATGGAAGCGTTGGTGCCCACGATCCTCGAGGCCCCAGAGGCCCAGATCGAACGGGACCTCGAAATGCTCGTCCGGGCCTATGACCCCTGTATCTCCTGTTCGACACATTACCTGGACGTCGAATTCGTCGACTCGACAGAGTAACACCAGACATGTCCCACCCATCCCAGTCGGAGGATTCGAAGGAGCGGGGAATCCCTGTTGCAGTCATCGGGTTCGGGAATCCGCTGCGGGGGGACGACGGGATCGTTCCGGTTCTGTTCGACAGGATACGGAGTCAAGAGCTCCCATCGGAAATCACTCTGCTCGAGTTCGGCGCGCGATCCTTTCGCCTCGTCCACGCGCTTCGGGACTTCGATCGGGTGTTGCTCGTGGACGCGATGTGTTTTGACGGTGAGCCGGGGGCCGTCGCTGTCTGCACGCCAGAGCAGGTAGCGAGCCGGGCACACGACACTGGCTTGCACGGCATCGACTTATTGGAGATCGTATCATTTGCCCGGGAGTATGCTGAGACACCCACAGCGATCCGCATCTTTGGCGTCCAGCCCGGCCCGACGGACATCGGTGATGGGCTGAGTGACGGAGTAAAGAGCCAGCTCCCCGAAATCACGTCTCGGCTGCTGGAGACGATAGAGGCGCTTGGCTCGGAAGGTGCTGACCTGGAGCAAGTAGAACGGAGTTCCTGAATCGCGGATCGGGGATAACGCTATTCTTCATTCGATCCGTGCATCCTGGATCGACCGTTCGTTGGAACTGAATGGACAGAAAAACCCGTGTGTTGGACACCGGCACTAGAAGTTAGGAAAGCCAAAATTTATACCCAAGTATCGGATTCTTTTGAAAAATGGGCTTCGAAAAGCGTCGATGGAGTCGCAGAGGTTTTCTCGGGGCAGTTGGAGCGGCTAGTCTATCGGGCTGTCTCGGATCCTCCTCAGAGAACGCTCTCAAAGTAGGCGTGGTCCCCGACGTCGATCCCGACACTGCAATCGAAGCGAACACCCCCCTGGCGAATTACCTCGAGGAGACCATCGGGCGGTCGGTCGAACTCGACACGACCTCGGACTACGCCGGGGTCGTCAGAGCGATGGTTTCCGAACAGGTTGATCTGGCCTACTTCGGCGGTGTTTCGTACATCTTGGCGCACCAACGGGCTGGCGCCGTTCCCATCGTGGTCGGGAAGTCGGATGGAACGACTCTCTGGGAATCCGCCTTTATCGTCCCGGACGACTCCGACCTGGAATCGATGGAGGCCGTCACAGAAGCGCCAGCAGATCTGTCACTCGTCTTCGGCGATCCTTTGAGTACGAGCGGGACCGTCATGCCGAGTTACTATCTCGAAACCGAGTTCGGGCTCGAGCCGACGGCGGATTTCGACAGCGTCACGCACGTTGGCGCTCACGACGCGACGGCCCAGACGATCCAAACGAATGGCGGCGACCTCGGGGCGCTCAATGCACGTATCTTCGACGATCTCAAAGAATCGGGGAGCGTTTCCGGCGTGCGAGAGATCTGGCGCTCGCCCGGCTTCCCGGATTACCCTTGGGCCGTCTCACCGACGGTCTCGGAGTCCACACGAAGCGACATCCAAGCGGCCTTCCTGGAGTTGGACGACAAAGGTCGCTCGGAGATACTCGAGATACAGAACGTCGACGAATACGTTCCGGTCGACCACGAGACCTTCACGTCCCTCGAGAAGGCCGTCGAAATGGCCGGCATCGAGGACTTCGATTCGAGTTCATGACCGCCCACACGCTAGAGGTATCGGGCGTCTCGAAACAGTTCGGTGGCCAAACCGTCCTGGAGGACGTTTCGGCCTCGATCGACGCTACCGAACGAGTGGCAATCATCGGCCCCTCCGGGGCCGGGAAAACGACCTTTCTACGGCTGATCGCTGGCGCAATCGAGCCCGATGCCGGCAGCATCACCCTGAATGGGGAGCCGATTCGACGGGGTGAGGTCGCCGTTGCCTACCAGGGAGACGCGCTGGTCCGGTCACGTACCGCACTACAGAACGTGAGCGCCGGAGAACTCGGGGCCAACTCCTGGTGGGAAGGGCTCCTCGACCCAATTTTCCGACCCGGGTCACAGAAAGCTCACGAGGCGCTCGCGGCTGTCGGCCTCGAGGATCACAAACACGAGCGCGTGGACGAGTTAAGCGCGGGAGAACGGGGCCGGGTCGCTGTGGCCCGGGCGCTCGTCCAGTCGGGAAAGGCACTGCTCGCCGACGAACCGACGGCCAATCTGGATCGAACGACCCAGGAACAAGTCCTTGACGTGCTCGAAGCGACCGCCGAAGGAGGTCTGTACCTCGTCGTTTTGCACGACGTCTCGATCGCGAAAGAGCGGTTCGACCGGATTTTGGGATTCAGGAAGGGAGAATTGCGGATGGATTCGCCGGCCGCAGCCGTCAGTGAAAGCGAGCTAAAGAGCCTGTTCCAGGCGAGAACGGCGGATTCCGGTTCGGGTACTCACACCTCGGCGGCGGCCAATACGACACAGACACCCCCACCCTGGTATGTCTAAGGACACCGTTTCCGAGCGGCCGGAAACCCTGGAGCGTGCCGGTGTGCTGTCGAAATCACAGCTATCGGTACTCCTGGTTTTCGTTCTGCTAGTGGCCGTGTCGGCTTGGATCGTCCAGGTCGATCTCGTTGCTCTGATCGGCGACCAATCCCGGGAGCAGATGTGGCGGTTCATCGCGGAGGGATTGCCCCCGGATACGAGTGAGACCTACCTCCTCGGACGAACGCTTCGGGACGGCCTGCTATGGGCAGTGGTCGAGACGCTCGCGATTAGTGTCGTAGGGACCGTCATCGGCGTCGGACTCGCGATCCCGATGGCACTTGCAGCCACCGCGCCGGTCACGTACAATGGCCCGTTCTTCGAGACGGCCTCGAGACGCCGCGTTTTGGCTGGGAAAGGGCTCCACAAAACCGCCCGGTTCGTTCTGAGTTTCCTCCGCTCCGTTCCGGGGTTGGTCTGGGGCTTCCTGTTCGTGACTGCGATTGGACTGGGGCCGTTTGCGGGGGCGCTTGCACTTGGCATCCACAATGCCGGTGTCCTCGGGAAGTTGTACGCTGACTTTCTGGAGGACTCGAATCCGGTCGTCACCGAGTCGGTCTGGACGACCGGCTGCTCGAAGTTAGAGGCGATCGCTCATGGCCTCGTTCCACAGAAGAGTGCGACGATCGTGTCCTACACCCTCTACCGCTGGGAGTGTGTTCTTCGCTCGGCGACCATCCTTGGCTTCGTGGGGGCTGGGGGAATCGGCTATTACCTGGTCATTTCGATACAGCGACTCCAGTACCAGAAGTTAGTGACCGCGATCGTCGCCGTCTTCGTCCTCGTCGTGCTGACGGACGCGACATCGTCCAGACTTCGGTCCAGATTGACCTGATCGAACGAGTTGCGCTGGTTTGGATGGCGAGGAGCGACCTGAAATCGTGACTCGCCAACCAGAGTGGCTTCTCGACCATAGAACGTGAGAAGACTCTGTGTGAATGCAACGACGATTTGAACCTCGAAAAGGCTCATCCACCGTCCCGACCTCGTCTTTCCAAAATGGCACGATTTGGGCATTGGACGAGCGGTGCAGGCCTGTTGACCAGCATCGCAGGCACGGTGTTGTTGTTCACGCTCGTGAAAGACGAGTACCATTCGTCCATTCAGGGCATCGGGTCGATAGCTCTAGGATACCTCGGGCTGATAATCCTGGGGGTGTGTATTTCCGTCACTGGTGTGGCACTTCTTCAGCGGCCCTGAGTATTGATTCCGCCGATAATTCGAGGTTTTTGGACTGGTTTTTGAATAGATCCCGTGGGGATGGGTGGATTTGAACCGATTATTTGTCCTTCCCCGATTTTCCGTTGGATTTGCCACCGATGCAATAGGGCCAAAAGCCTAATCGCTCACCTGTCGTGCGACCGAATCCTCAGCCACCGCTTGCCCGGAGGCAATGACTCCCGCCCATATCGCGGCAATGAAGTGAACGAACGCGAAGCCAAAGTCAATCGCCGGGAAGAAAACCGGCCCCCACAGGCCAGCACCGAGGGCCGCTATCGAGAGCAGTCGCAATGCTTCGGCCCGGGGGTCCTTTGCTTTCGTCGTGAAGAGATAGAACCAGAAATACAGCACCGCACCGAAGAACGCCCCGACGACCAGAATCGCGGTCCAACGGATGACGATGTTCGTCCCGGCGTCAATTAGACCGACACTGAAAATTCCCTTGACGACGAGGCCGACCACTCCCAGTCCGGCTCCGCCCATCGCGGCCTCCAGTCCCAAACACCGGTCCCGGACCCCTGGCCAGTGATCAGTCTGCCAGGCCAGATACGCCAGACCGAGTGCCGAAACTGCCGCCCACAGCGGCCACAGCATGCTCACGGGTTCCTCCGTGACCAGCAGGAGAACCAACGGGCCGAAAACTACCAGCAACAGCAAAAGCAGGATGCCGTGACCGGCACCCCCGCCCGTACAGTTTTTAAGGAGGCGATACGGTTGCCAGTTGTCCGACGGCGTCCCCATAGTTGTAAATTTTCTAAACTCAACTTCAAAAACTTAAGCTAGTTTATCAATTCTATAGAAGTGGAATCGTGGGACAGACGCAATAAACCCTTCATTCTTTCGAGTGTCGGGGCCTGCTGGCTCGTTCGTGGCAGTTCGACGCCAGTTACGAATAACCGAGGAGAAAGCCTCGCGCTTTAGCGCGGTGATGAATCCGAAATGATATGCAAGAAACCACAAGAATTAGATGACTTGTAATCCCAGTATTTTAGTGAAAAGACATATTTTCTTTTAGATGTGAGCGGTCGACCACAACGAACGAACACGTACACTGCCGAGCCGGTCAGTGACCGGTATCGGAAGTGTCTGTTCGACTGGCTGGCCGCACACGCCCCGCTTTGGAACCAAATCAACTACCGCCGCCGTCAACAATACTTTGATGAGGACGGTGACGTTTGGGACGCTGACTACACCGACCTCTACGACGACTACGCACCCATCCTCGGCAAAGCGACGTGCCAGCAACTCGCCCGGAAAAACAGCGAAGCCTGGCGCAGCCACTTCGAGTTGCTTTCGCTGTACCGTGACGAGTCGAATCAAACTGTGACGGAGAAACCGTCACCACCCGGCTATTGGGGCAACCGTGATGATGGCTACGAGCTGCACGGCCTCGTCCGGAACGATCTGTACACGATCGACTGGAACGAACAACGCAGTACACTCGAATTCGGCGTCGGTGACGTGCTCAAAGATCGCTACGACTTCGATCATAATGAGCGCGTGACACTCAAAGTGCGTGCTAATCCGC
>Ga0207714_1000019_pt1 | contig 94049 bp, 82 predicted proteins | sample PonA232FremontCA_2_FD_187270 | JGI IMG/M metagenome (GOLD analysis project Ga0207714, IMG submission 187270) | Marine sediment microbial community from Fremont, CA, USA - Pond A23 Sediment 2 (SPAdes) | ecosystem: Environmental > Aquatic > Marine > Unclassified | place: USA: Fremont, California... | reverse complement strand
ACGGGTGCGGTCAGGAAGAGAAAGACCATGATCAGGATCTCGTGCACCGATACGGCTCCGCGCACCACGATGAAGTGGACCATGGACGCGAGCAGGATGCTGCCGATGCCAAGCGTCGTCGCCTTCGTCGGCGCGTGCAGGCGCGTCATCAGGTCGCGCAGCTTGATCAGCCCGGCCGAACCCACCAGCAGGAAGAGGCTGCCGACGACGATGAGGAAGGCGATCAGCAGCTCGAGCAGGAATGCCATGGCCTCTGCCTCCTATTCGATGATGTCGCCGCGCAGGCGGAAGCGGCAGAAAGCGACGGTGGAGATGAAGCCGAACATCGACAGCAGCAGGGCCGACTCGAAGTAGAGCGTCGTCTCCTGTTGCATGCCCCAGAACATGATCAGGGCGATGAAGTTGATCACCATGGTGTCGAACGCCAGCACCCGGTCCATCAGCGTCGGTCCGGCGACCAGTCGCCAGATATTGAAGACAAGCGCGAGCGAAGCGGCGAAAAAGCCGAATACAAGGGCGAAGCCAATCACTCGAGGAACTCCTTGATGCGCCGCTCGTAGCGGTTCTTCATCTGTTCGACGGCCGCCACGACGTCGGGCGCGTCGAGGCAATGGACGAGGAGGCTGCGGCCGTCCGCCGAGATGTCGCTCGTGACGGTGCCCGGCGTCATGGTGATGGTCGCCGACAGCAGCGTGATCGCCTCGGGCGTCTTCATCTCGATCGGCACCGCCACCCAGCGTACGCGCAGGGCCGAGGCGGGGCGAAAGACGATCAGGCGCGCGACCTGGATGTTGGCCACGACCACGTCCCACAGCAGCAGACCGACGAAGGCGATCGCCTTGCCGTAATGACGGATCGCCGGCCGATCAGGCCAGAAGTGGCTGGTCAGGATCGGGATCACGACGCCGAGGACAAGGCCGACGACGAGCCCGCCGCTGCTGAAATCATTCAGCAGGGCCATCCACATCACCACGACCGCCAGGGTCAGCAGCGGATGCGGCAGCCAGCGCTGCACAAAAGTCCGATCGTCCGTCGCGTGCTCGGCCATCAGGGACGCACTCCTTCCGGATGCCCGCTCGTGGGCAGCACGGTCTCGATGTATCCCGACGGGTTGTAGATCTGTTCCGCGACCGTGTCGAGATAGACGGTGACCGGGCCGGCGAAGGCGGTCAGTACGATCGACGCGCCGAGCAGGATGCCGACGGCGACGAACGGCAGGGCCGGCGCCAGCGGGCGGGCCGGCTCCAGGTAGCCGCCGACCGCCGCGCTCTTCCAGAACACCGTGGTGCCGGCCCGCGCGAATCCGACAATCGCCAGCAGCGAGGTCCCCAGTATGAGGCCCCAGATCCAGACCGCGTACGACGATTCGCGCACGCCGTCGAGGACCAGCAGCTTGCCGATGAAACCGGACAGCGGCGGCATGCCCGTCATCGCCATCGCCCCGAGCAGGAACAATGCCGCGATGAAGCCCGTGTGGACGAACGGCGGAGCCGCGCGCAGCCAATCGGTGTAGCCGGTTCGGCGCTGATTGACCAGATCCACGATCAGGAACAGCGCACCGCCGGCGATGGTCGAGTGCAGGAGGTAGTAGAGGGCGGCCGCCATCGCCTCCTGCGTGAACACGGAAACCGCGGCCAGGAGCGTACCCATCGAGCCGATCACGGCGAAGGCGACCGCCTCACCCAGCCGCCGGGCGGCGAGCACGCCGGCCATGCCGATGACCATGGTCACCAGCGCCGCCGGCAGCAGCCAGGGACCGGCCAGGTTCGCGCTGGCCCCGGCGTCGTCACCGAAGATCAGCGTGTACACCCGGATGATGGCGTAGGCGCCCACCTTGGTCATGATGGCGAACAGCGCCGCGACCGGGGGCGGCGCGTTGGCGTAGGTGCCCGGGAGCCAGAATTGCACCGGCACGAGTGCCGCCTTGACCGCGAACACCAGCAGCAGGAGCAGGCCGCCGATCTCCAGCAGGGCCCGGTCGGCCGCGTCCACCCGGCCGACCTCGGTCGCCAGATGGGCCATGTTGAGCGTGCCCGTGACGCTGTAGATCAGCCCGACGCCGATCAGGAAGAGCCCCGAACCGACCAGGTTGATGGTGACGTACTGCACGCCCGCCTTCATCCGGGCCGCGCCGCCGGCGTGGACCATCAGGCCGTAGGAGGCGATCAGCAGCACCTCGAAGAAGACGAACAGGTTGAACAGGTCGCCGGTCAGGAAGGCGCCGTTGATCCCCATCAACTGGAACTGGAACAGCGGATGGAAATGCCGGCCCTCGGCGTCCCAGCCGTTGATGGCGTAGAGCAGCACCGCGAGACCGAGGCCAGCGGTGAGCACCAGCAGCATGGCCGACAGCCGGTCGAGCACCAGCACGATGCCGAACGGCGCGATCCAGTTGCCCAGGTGGTAGCTCTGCACCGGGTCGGAGGCGGTCGACCCCATCAGGATGGCGCCGAGCACCAGCAGGATCACGGTCGATGACACGGAGAAGATGCGCTGCAGTACGATGTCGTGGCGCACCGCCAGGGCGATCAGCGGTGCGACCAGCGCCGGCAGCAGCAGCGGGAGGATGATCCAGTGGTTCACGAATCCGCCTCCCCGTCGTCCTGCGGGTCGAGGTCAACGTGGTCGCTGTCGGACTCGACATAGGACTTGAGCGCCATCACCACGATCACGGCGGTCATCCCGAACGAGATCACGATGGCGGTCAGTACCAGTGCCTGGGGCAGCGGGTCGGCGAAGCTCTCGTGGCCCTGGTTCAGCACCGGCGCCTGATCGACGGTGAGCCGGCCGGTGACGAACAGGAACAGGTTGACCGCGTAGGTCACCAGGGTCAGGCCCAGCACCACGGGCAGCGTCCGGGCACGCAGGAGCAGGTAGACGCCCGCGGCCATGATGACGCCGATAGCGGAAGCGACCAACAATTCCATGCTATTCGCTCCCTTCGCCGTGGCGTCGCTCGGCGCCCGGCAGCGTGTCCATCGGCTGTTCGTTGACCGGCGCGTGACTGACCCAGCGCCCCAGGTCCGACAGATGCGCCAGCGCCAGCATCACGCCGCCGACGACGGTGAGGAATACCCCGATATCGAAACCGAGCGCGCTCGCCACCTCGAACTTGCCGATGACCGGCAGGGAGAAGTAGTCGAAGGCGCCCGTGAGGAAGGGGTAGCCGATGATCATGGCGCCGATGCCGGTCACGGCTGCGATCAGCACGCCGCCGCCGATGAAGGCGTGGTAGTTGATCGTCATGCGCTGCGCCGCCCAGCCGTAGCCACTGGCCATGTACTGCATGATCAGCCCGATCGCCACGACCAGGCCCGCGATGAAACCGCCGCCGGGCATGTTGTGCCCGCGCAGGAAGATGTACACGCCGACGAGCAGCACCAGCGGCAGCATGACCCGCGTGATCACCACCATCAGCATGGGGTGGCGGTCCGCCGATTTGGTCATGTCGAGCTGCCACGCCCCGAGCCGCCGGTAGAGCTCGCCCCGGGTCATTGCATGCAGCAGGGCGAAGATCGTCAGACCGGCGATCCCGAGCACGATGATCTCGCCGAAGGTGTCGAAGCCGCGGAAGTCCACGAGGATGACGTTGACGACGTTGTCGCCGCCACCGAGATCGTGGGCGTTCTCCAGATAGAAACTCGACAGGCTGGTGAAGTCGCGCGTCATCACCGCCCACGCCAGACCACCGGTACCCAGTCCCGTCAGGCCGGCCAGCACCGCGTCACGGCGGCGCCGCATCGGACTGCTTTCCACTGGCGTTTCCTTGGGCAGGAAGTAGAGCGCCAGCAGGATCAGGATCGTCGTTACGACCTCGACCGAGATCTGCGTCATCGCCAGATCGGGCGCGGAGAAGTACACGAACATCGCGGCCACGATCAGGCCGACTACGCCGACGCCGATGACCGCGAGCAGCCGGTCGCGCTGATAGCGGATGACCATTCCACAGCCCGCGAGCAGCACCAGCCAGATAATCGCGGCCACGGGCGATGCGGACAGCAGCGGGCGGGCGCCGCTGCCGTGCGTGGCGGTGAAAAAGCCGGCGAACCCGAGGACCAGCGCCGCGCTGATCATGAGCGCCAGGTAGCGCTGCAGGGAGCCGTTGTGGAGGCCAAGCACGAGCCGCTTGCTGCTGGCGATCGCCGCCGCGACCACGCGGTCGAACATCGCCTTGGCCTCGGGATGCGGTCCGGCGTACCACCAGGCGCGCACGCGCTCATACCGCCATATGGCGAGCGCGCCGCCGGCGACCGCGATGACCGACATCAGCAGCGCCGGCGTGAAGCCGTGCCAGAGGTAGAGGTGCACATCGGGCGCGCCGCCCTGGGTTACGGCCGCCGTGGTGGCGCGCACGAGATCCCCGGCGATGGCGTCGGGGAACAGGCCGATGAGCACGACCAGGCCGACGAGGAACGCCGGCGGCAGCCACAGGCCGGCGGGCGGGTCGTGCGGCTTGCTCGGGTAGTCGTCGCGCTGCGGACCGAAGAAGACATGGACGACATAGCGAAAGGAGTAGGCCACGGATAGCAGCGCACCCGCGGTCACGACCAGCGGCAGCAGCCAGCCCTGCCCGAACCAGGCCGTCTGGTTGACCTCCGCCAGCATCATCTCCTTCGACAGGAAGCCATTGAGCGGCGGCAGGCCGGCCATGGAGGCGCCCGCGATCACGGCCAGCGTGGCGGTGATCGGCATCAGCAGCAGCAGGCCCCCCAGCTTTTTCGTGTCGCGCGTGCCGGTCTCGTGGTCGATGATGCCGGCGTTCATGAACAGCGCCGCCTTAAAGGTGGCGTGATTGATGATGTGGAACACCGCGACCGCCGCCGCCATCGGCGTGGCGAAACCGAGCAGCATCGTCATCATGCCGAGGTGGCTCACCGTCGAGAAGGCCAGCAGGCCCTTCAGATCGTCTTTGAACAGCGCGATGTACGCGCCGACTACCATCGTGACCAGACCGGTCGTGGCGACCAGGTAGAACCAGATATCCGGGCCCGACAGCACCGGCCAGAGGCGGGCCAGCAGAAACACGCCGGCCTTTACCATGGTCGCCGAGTGGAGGTAGGCGGACACCGGCGTCGGTGCCGCCATGGCATGCGGCAGCCAGAAGTGGAACGGGAACTGCGCGCTCTTGGTGAAGCAGCCGATCAGGATCAGCAGCAGCGCCGGGACGTACAGTGGTGAATTGTGGATCTCGTAGGGGTCGTGCTGGAGGATGTCGGTCAGATCGTAGGACCCGACGATATTCCCCAGCAGCAGCATGCCGGCGATCAGCGCGAGGCCGCCGCTGCCGGTGACGATCAGTGCCATGCGCGCGCCCTGTCGCCCTTCGGGCAGGTGGCGCCAGTAGCCGATCAGCAGGAACGAGGTCAGGCTGGTCAGCTCCCAGAAGATCAGCAGCAGCAGGATATTGTCCGACAGCACGATCCCCACCATCGCCCCCTGGAAAAGCAGGAGGTAGGTGTAGAAGTTGCCCATCGGATCGTCTTTCGCCAGGTAGAACCGGGCGTAGATCATGACCAGCAGGCCGATGCCGAGGATCAGGCCGGCGAACAGGAGCCCGAGGCCGTCGAGGAAGAAGTTGACGTTGAGGCCCAGGGCCGGGATCCATTCCCAGCCGACCTGGATGACCTCGCCGCGCAGGACGGCGGGAACGTGCGTGAGCAGGAGGCCGAGGGCGAGGATGGTCACCCACGCGGCCGACAGGGCGCAGGCGGCGCGCCCGGAGCGGATCATCAGCGCCGGCAGGACGGCGCCGAGGAACGGCAGGATGACGATGAGCGCGAGACTCACGGCCGCATTCCGCGTACGCCATTGGACGGGGCGGCCCCGGCGATTCTCCGAGGCATGGCGGAACAGCGTGCGCCGCCGGCCAGGGGCGGGGAGGACGAACGGGAAGCGATAACCACCCCCTTGTTCTTGTTCTTCGCCGGAGTATCCAATCTGCCCGGCGGCCGGTCAAGCGACCCTGTCCGTCCTTGACCACTGTTGTTAGACTTCGCCGCCATGCGATACGCCGCGTCACTCACGACCATCCTCGTTCTGCTCTGGCTGGGCATTTCCGGGGTCTACAAGCCGCTGATCCTGGGGCTCGGGGTGGCTTCCATCGCCCTGGTCGTGTGGATCTCGCGGCGCATGGACGTCGTCGGCGTCGAGCATAATCCCGCGCTCTATTCCTGGCGGCTGCCCCTCTACTGGGGCTGGCTGCTGTGGCAGATCATCGTCGCCAACCTCCAGGTCGCGGCCTGCGCGCTGCAGCCGTCGCGCCTGCGGCCGAGTGTCGTGCGCGTGCCGGTCCCGCACAAGACGGCAGTCGGCAAGGTGACGTACGCCAATTCGGTGACGCTGACACCGGGCACGGTCACGTTGTTGCTGAATCCCGGTGAGATGACGGTCCATGCCCTGCACCCGGCGTCCCGGGAAGACCTCGAGAGTGGCGCGATGGCGCAGCGGATCCTCTGGCTCGAGGCCGGGCGCTCGGATAGCGGGGCCGACGCGTGAATACGGTGCTGGTGATCGCCACGCTGGCGGTACTGGCGACCATGGCGCTGGCACTGTTGCGTGCCCTCGTCGGGCCCACGGTGTATGACCGGATCGTGGCCGTGAACGTGTTCGGCACGAAAACCGTCCTCGTTGTGGCACTGATCACCTACATCACCGGTCATGCGGACCTGATCGATGTCGCCCTGGTTTATGCCCTGATCAATTTCATCGCCATCGTCACCGTGCTGAAACTCGTGAAGATGGGGAACCTGGCCGAGGCCGGGAGAAGGGACATCACGGATGGCTGAGCTGCTGGATGTCCTCTCGGGGATCCTGCTGCTCGCCGGTGGCGCCTTCGCCATCATCGGGGGGATCGGTCTGGTGCGTTTCCCGGATTTCTACACCCGGCTGCACGCGGGCGGTATCACCGACACCCTCACGGCCCTGCTCATCGTCGGGGGGCTGGTCCTGCAGTCCGGGTTCAGTCTGTTGACGGTCAAGCTGCTGCTCATCCTGCTGTTCCTGCTGTTCACCACGCCGACCGCGACCCATGCGCTGGCGCGCGCCGCCATGGCCGACGGCCTGGAGCCCGAGGGCGACGCGGACCGGGCAGCGGAAAGACGTGACGGAGCCGAGTCATCGAATACCTGATCGACATCGCCCTGCTGGTGTTCCTCGTCGTGGTGGCGCTGGCCGTGATCCGGGTGCGCGATCTGTTCGCGGCGACCATGCTGTTCGCCATCTATTCGCTGGTGTCGGCGGCGCTGTTCACGGTGCTGGACGCCGGCGACGTGGCGCTCACCGAGGCCGCCGTGGGCGCGGGTATCAGTACCATCCTGGTGCTGGCCGTGCTGACGCTGGCGCGGCGTCAGGAACATCCTGTTCCGGGGCATAACCTGCTTGCGCTGGCCGTGGTCCTGGTGACCGGTGCGGGGCTGGTGTACGCGAGCATGGACCTGCCGGAATTCGGGGATCCCGATAACCCGGTACACGGGCATGTGGGGAGTTACTACACCGAACAGACGTACGCGGACACCGGCGTGCCGAACATGGTGGCGGCGGTGCTCGCGAGCTACCGCTCTATTGATACGCTCGGGGAGGCGTTCGTGATCTTCACCGCCGCCCTCGGCGTCTTCGCGCTGCTGTCCGTTCGCCCGCCGGCTCGACGGTCACGCGCGCGCGACGGGGAAGAGGCGCCGTGAGAGAGAACGGCATCCTCCGCGTCATCGCCCGGTTCGTCATTCCCCTGATCCTCCTGTTCGGGCTGTATATCCAGTTCCATGGCGAGTATTCGCCGGGCGGCGGCTTTCAGGCCGGCGTCGTTTTCGCCGCCGGCTGGATCCTGTTCGTGCTGATTTACGGGCTGGACCTCGGGCTCAAAGTGATCCCCGAGCGCGTGATGTACGTGCTGACGGCGCTCGGCGTGCTGCTGTACAGCCTGGTGGGACTCGCGGGCGTCGCCCTCGGCGGCCATTTCCTCGATTTCTATCCGCTGCTCGAAGATCCGCATGCGGCCCAGCAGGCCGGCATCATCCTCGTGGAATTCGGCGTGGGGGTGACCGTGGCCAGTGTGATGATGCTGGTGTTCACGCTGTTCGCCCGCCGGCGCAGCTGGTGGGATGAAGTGGATGCAGAGGCCGACGGGGAGGGGCGCTGATGGAGTGGCTGGGTCACTTCAACTACTGGATCGTGGTCGTGCTGATGATGATCGGCTTCTATGGCGTGATCGCGCGCGGCAATATGGTCAAAAAGATCCTGGCATTGAATGTCTTCCAGACCTCCGTGTTCATACTCTTCATCTCCGCGGGCAAGATCATCGGCGGATCGACGCCGATCCTGCGTGAGGGGGTGAGCGCGTATTCGAACCCGTTGCCCCACGTACTCATCCTCACCGCCATCGTCGTCGGTGTGGCCACGGTGGCCGTGGGGCTCGCTCTGGCGATCCGTATCCGTGAGGCCTACGGCTCCATCGAGGACGATCGTATCGCCGCCCAGGAAGCGGACGAAGAGAACCGGCAAAGCGAGCCCTCCCGATGACGGTCGTCGAACTGAGCCCGTTCAGCATGCTTGTGCCGCTGATCGCCTCGGCGGTGTGCGCGCTGCTGCCGGGGCGGTTGTGGCCCTGGCTGCTGACCTTCGCCGCCGCCGCGGCGAGTGCGGTGATCGCGGCGATCACGTTGGCGGCGGCCATGGATGGGCCTCTGTCCTACGCCTTCGGCAACTGGGAACCGCCGATCGGGATCGAGTACCGCATCGATGCCGCCAATGCCTTCGTGGCGCTGCTGGTCTCAGCGGTGGCGGCGGTGATTCTGCCCTGGGCCAAAACGAGCGTCGATCAAGAGGTGCCGGAGCGCCAGGGGCCGTTCTACGCACTGTTCCTGCTGGCCTTCGCCGGCCTGATGGGCATCACGCTGACCGGCGACGCGTTCAACGTGTTCGTCTTCCTCGAGATCTCCTCGCTGGCTACTTATGCCCTGATCGCCCACGGCCAGGACCGGCGGGCCCTGCTGGCGGCGTTCCGCTACCTGATCATGGGGACCGTCGGCGCGACCTTCCTGCTGATCGGTATCGGTTTCCTCTACATGATGACCGGCACCCTCAACATGGTCGATCTCGCCCAGCGCCTGCCGGAGCTGCGCGACACGGCTACGGTGGAGGTGGCGCTCGCGTTCATCGTCGTGGGCATGGGCCTGAAGCTCGCCCTGCTGCCGTTGCACCTGTGGCTGCCGAACGCCTATACGTATGCGCCGAGCTTCATCTCCGTGTTTCTCGCGGCCACAGCCACCAAGGTGGCCCTTTACGTGCTGCTGCGGTTCACCTTCACCGTTTTCGCGCCGGACTACAGTTTCGTAGCCCTGCCGCTCGCGGTGGTGCTGATGGCGCTCGCGATCGCCGGGATGGTCGTGGGCTCCTGGGTCGCCATCTACCAGGCAAATATCAAGCGCATGCTCGCGTACTCGTCGGTGGCGCAGGTCGGTTACATGGTGCTGGGTGTCAGTCTGGTGTCCGTGACCGGCCTGACCGCGGCGCTGCTCCATATGTTCAATCACGCGCTCATGAAGGCCGCGCTGTTCATGGCGCTGGGCACGATCGCCTACCAGGTGGGCAGTGTGCGGATCGAGGCCTTCCGGGGGCTGGGCAAACGCATGCCATGGACCCTGACCGCATTCGCGCTGGCCGGGGTGAGTCTCATCGGGCTGCCACCGACCGCCGGGTTCATCAGCAAGTGGTATCTCATCAGTGCCGCCGTCGAGTCCGGTCATGCCTGGCTGGTGGCACTGATCGTCATTACCTCGATGATGGCGTTGATCTACATCTGGCGGGTCCTGGAGGCGGCCTGGTTCCGGCAGCCCGCCGAGGACGCGCCCGCCGTCACCGAGGCGCCGTTGCGGCTTTTGATTCCGGTCTGGGTGCTGGTGGCCGCGAACTTTTACTTCGGGATTGATACCCGGCTCAACGTGGGCGCGGCCACCGCCGCCGCGGAGGCCCTGATGGGCGGCATTCCGGGGGGCGCACCGTGAGCCTCGCGCCGGCGCTCAATCCGTTCACGGTCGTGCTCATCCCCTTCATCGGGGCGTTGGCCATCGCCCTCGCGGCCCGGTCACCGCGCCTGCGCGACGCGTTCTGCTGGCTCGCGCCCATTCCGTTCTTCATCGGCGTGCTCGGCCAGATCGGCCCGGTGCTCGAGGGGCGCTTCGCACCGCAGACGCTGGTGGAGATACTGCCCGGTCTGGGCATCACCTTCTCGGTGCAGCCCCTGGGCCTTACGTTCGCCATCCTCGCGTCCACGCTCTGGGTCCTGGCGACGCCGTACGCGATCGGCTACATGCGCGGCGAGGGCTACGGTAACCTCGCGCGGTTCTTCGCCTGCTATGCCATCGCCCTCGGGGCCGCGGCGGGCATCGCCTTCGCCGACAACCTGCTGACGCTCTACATCTTCTACGAAATCCTGTCGGTCTCCACCTATCCGCTGGTGGCCCACACCGGCACGGACAAGGCCCGTCAGGGCGGGCGCACCTATATCGCGCTGCTGCTGGTCACGAGTGTCTGCTTCATGCTGCCCGCGATCATCTGGACCTGGCACGCCGCCGGTACGCTGGACCTGCGCCCCGGCGGCATCCTGGGCGACGCGGTCGGCCCCGGCACCGGCGCCGTGCTGCTGTTGCTGTTCATGTTCGGCACCGGCAAGGCGGCCCTCATGCCCTTCCACCGCTGGCTGCCGGCGGCGATGGTGGCGCCGACCCCGGTCTCGGCGCTGCTGCACGCCGTGGCGGTCGTCAAGGCGGGCGTGTTCGTCGCACTGACCGTGGCGCTGTACGTGTTTGGCCTGGATTACCTCGCCGAGCTGGCGACCCGGGACTTCGTCCTCTACGTGGCGACCTTCACCATGCTCGCCGCATCGCTGGTCGCGCTGCACCGCGACAACCTCAAGTCGCGGCTCGCCTATTCCACCGTCAGCCAGCTGTCGTACATCGTGGTCGGCGCCATGCTCGCCAGCCAGTGGTCCGCCATTGGCGGCGGCATGCACATGCTCATGCACGGCTTTGGCAAGATCACGCTGTTTTTCTGTGCCGGCGCCATTTTCCTGGCGACGCACAAGTCCAACGTGAGCGATCTGGACGGCGTCGGCCGCCGGATGCCGTTCACCATGCTGGCCTTCTTCATCGGCGCGCTGTGCGTGATCGGACTCCCGCCGACCGGTGGGGTCTGGAGCAAGATGCACCTCATCATGGGGGCGCTCGATACCGGCGAAAGCCTGGTGGTGGTGGCGTTTGTACTCAGCACGCTGCTGAATATCGGCTACCTGCTGCCGCCGGTGATGCGCGCCTTCCTGCGGCCGCTGCCGGAGGGCGAGCCGAGCGGCATGCAGGAGGCCCCGATGCTGTGCGTGGTGCCGCTGTGCCTGACCGCCATCGGCACGCTGGTCCTGTTCTTCCTCGCCGGCCACGCCTACGGGCTGCTGTCCCTCGGTATCAACTGACCGGCGCACCGGAGCGGAGCGATCGTGAGTGTAAGCACGCGTACAGGCAATATCCTCGAGGCCCTGGTCGCCAGGCGGCGGCCGCTGCGCAACACGGTGCTCGTGATCATGGCGCTGCTGGTCGTGGTGGATGTCTTCAAGGAGCCCGCCTACGAGCGCTTTGCGTGGGACGGCATCGGCGGTTTCGCGGCCTTCTACGGTTTCATCTCCTGTGTGCTGATCATCGTGGTGTCCAAGGCCCTCGGCTACGCCTTCCTGTACCGCAAGGAGAACTACTACGGCGAATCGGGGAACCGCGATGATTGATTTCATCCATCCGTCGCTGGTCCTGATCGCGGGGGCCCTGCTGCTGGCGGTCCTGCAGGGGCGTGCACGGCAGGTCTGGCAGATCGCGCTGCCGGCCTTCGTGCTGCTGATCATCCTTGGCCTCGAGCCGGGTCTGTATGGGCAGATGGGCTTCGGCGCGCTCGAGCTGGTGCCCGGCCGGGTCGACAAGCTCAGCCTGGTGTTCGCCTATATCTTCGGCATCATCCTCATTATCGGCAACATCTACGCGCTGCACGTGGACGATCGGGTCCAGCATGTGGCGGCCATGGTGTATGCCTCGGGTGCCCTGGGTGTCGTACTCGCCGGGGATCTCGTCAGCCTCTATGTGTTCTGGGAGCTGATGGTGATCTCGTCCGTGTGGCTCATCTGGCAGCGCCGGACCGATGTGTCCTGGCGCGCTGGCATGCGCTATATGCTGGTGCACGCGTTCGGCGGGATGCTGCTGCTGGCGGGCCTGCTGGCCCACTACCAGGCCACCGGCTCCATGGCCTTCGAGGCCTTCGAGACGCGCGGCTGGTCGTTCTACCTGATCCTGGTGGCGTTCATGATCAACGCCGCCGTGCCGCCGCTGCATGCATGGCTCACCGATGCCTATCCCGAGGCCACGGTCACCGGTGCCATCTTTCTCAGTGCGCTGACCACGAAGACCGCGGTCTATACGCTGATCCGCGGCTTCCCGGGCACGGAGATCCTGGTTTGGCTGGGCGTGATCATGGCCCTGTATGGCGTGGTCTACGCGGTGCTGGCGAACGATATCCGCCGGCTGCTGGCGTATCACATCATCAGCCAGGTGGGCTACATGGTCGCCGGGGTGGGCATGGGCACGACACTCGCCCTGAGCGGGGTCTCGGCCCATGCGTTCACGCACATCCTCTACAAGGCCCTGCTGCTCATGGGAGCGGGCGCCGTCCTGCACATGACCGGGCGCAGCAAGCTGACCGAACTCGGTGGCCTGTATCGCTGGATGCCCATCACCTTCGTGCTCTACATGGTGGGCGGCCTGTCGATCTCAGCGTTCCCCCTGTTCAGCGGCTTCGTGAGCAAGACCATGATCGTGGAGGCGGCCGCGGTGGATTACCGGAGCTGGGTCTTCCTGCTGCTCACCATGGCCTCAGCGGGCACGTTCCTGCACACCGGCCTGAAGCTCCCGTACTTCACCTTCATGGGCAAGGACTCCGGTCTGCGCCCGCGGGAGGCGCCCCGGAACATGCTGATCGCGATGGGCATCGCCGCGGTCTTCTGTTTCCTCATCGGAATCTTCCCGCAGGCGCTTTATGCAATCCTGCCGCATGAGGTGGACTACAACGCCTACACGGCCGGGCATCTGCTCAAGGAGATGCAACTCCTGCTGTTTACGGGCCTCGGCTTCTTCCTGCTGCTCAGACACGTGGGCGGCGACGCGAAGATCAGCCTGGATACCGACTGGTTCTACCGTCGCCTCGGGCCTGTGCTGATGGTTGCCGCGCGCGACTTCGTCACCGCCGTTGACCGGTCGTTCCGGGCCCGCTTCATGGAGGCCCTGCAATGGGCGCTGGCGGCAAGCCACGAGCGCTTCGGTCATGGCGGGCGCCTCGCGCAGAGCTGGCCGACGGGCTCGATGGCGCTGTGGACCATGCTCGTGCTTGCGGTGCTGCTGGTGCTGTTCGCCCTGTAAGAGGCCGCTCGTGCCGGGCGGTGCCGGCATGTCGGTGCCCGGTAGGCCCAGCGCTGAGGGCGCGGTTCCGTTGCGGGTGGTCCCGTCTCCGCGCCGTGAGTCAATCCGGCTGTACAGCACCATGTCCCATGCCAATACCCTCCCTCGCGTCGCTACCCGACGGTTGTGCCGTACAATCGCCGCATCGCAGCGGCCGGAATGGCCATTCAGAACCGGAGGCGTTTGGATGATCGAATTCGAGGACTTCCAGCGTGTCGAGATGGCGACCGGCACGATCGTTGAAGCGAAAGCGAACGAAAAAGCCCGCGTGCCCGCCTATATTCTGCGTATCGATTTCGGCGAGTCGTGGGGGGAAAAGATGAGTTCGGCGCAGCTCACCGCCAATTACTCGGTCGAGGACCTGGTGGGACGACAGATCGTCGCGGTGATGAATTTCCCTCCGCGCCGGATCGCCGGCTTGAAATCGGAGGTACTGGTTCTTGGTGCGGTCTGCGATGAACACGGTGTGGTGCTGCTGCGCCCGGACTTCGCCGTCGACAACGGCGCCGCGATCGGATGAAAGACTGGAATCCCGGATGGTAGCCGGTTTGTCATTCGCCCGTCATATCCCTGTCACCTGACTGCGGTGCAATCGCCATGTCCAACAGGAAGGTGACGCAGATGCAGGCAACGATCCTGCTCGTGGAAGACGAGGTCGAGGTACGCGAGATGGTGACCCGCGTGCTGGGGCGCGAGGGTTTCGACATGCTCACGGCGGGTGACGCGGCCGAGGGCCATCAGCGCATTTCGGAGCAGGTGCCGGACCTGATGCTGGTCGACTGGATGCTGCCGAGCGTCAGCGGGGTGGAATTCGTCCGCCGTTGCCGGCGTGACGAACTGACCGCCGACGTGCCCGTGATCATGCTGACGGCGCGGGCGGAGGAGAACGACCGCGTCCATGGGCTTGAGAGCGGCGCCGACGATTACGTCACCAAGCCGTTTTCGCCGCGCGAACTGGCGGCGCGGATCCGCGCCGTGCTGCGACGTACTTCCGGACAGGATGCGGAAGGCACGCTGACCGCCGGCCCGCTGTCGCTCTCGACCGTATCCCATCGCGTGTTCGTCAATGATGAGCCGATCGAGATCGGTCCGACCGAGTTCCGGCTGCTGCGCTTCCTCATGGGCCACCCGGAGCGTGTCTACAGCCGCGCCCAGTTGCTGGACCACGTCTGGAGCCGCGAGGTGTTCGTCGAGGAGCGCACGGTGGACGTGCATGTCCTGCGCCTGCGCAAGCTCCTCAAACCCCATGGCCTTGAGCAGGCAGTGCAGACGGTGCGCGGAGTGGGGTATCGTTTCTCACTCGGCTGAATGCGCCGTATCATCGTCCGTGATGGGGAGTGGTACCGCATGAACGACTGCATTGCCGGAGCGGTTACCCCCGGGGCGCGCGGAGGTCAGGGGCTATGATGTCGGACGCATGGCGCACCGAGGTCTGGCGCCTGGCGGGTACGCTGGGCGCCGCGCTCGCGACCGCCCTGCTCACGGGGCAATGGTCGCTCGCCTTCCTCGGTGCCCTGATCCTGTATGTCGCCTGGCACCTGCGCCAGATGTACCTCGTCGAGCGCTGGCTGGTGACCGGCGGATCGCTCAAGCATGCGCCCGATTCCAGCGGCATATGGGATCAGATCGTTCATCACATCTACCGCCTGCAGCAGCACAACCGGCGCCGGAAGAAGCGCCTGACCAACATGCTCAACCGCTTCCACCGCTCCACGGAGGCGATGCCGGACGCGGCGGTCGTCCTCGGCGAACAGCGCGAGATCGAGTGGTCCAACCGGGCGGCGGTCACCCTGCTGGGCATCCGCAATCCCCAGGACCATGGCCAGCGGATCGACAACCTCCTGCGCGACCCGGCCTTCCATGACTACCTGACCCTCGGGGATTTCGAGGAGCCGATCGATATCCCCTCGCCGATCAGTGACAACATCGAACTCAATATCCGCATCGTCGCCTACGGCGACGGCCAATACCTGCTGATGGCGCGCGATACCAGCTCCCTGCGCCGTCTGGAGGCCGTTCGGCGCGATTTCGTCGCCAACGTCAGCCACGAACTGCGCACACCGCTGACGGTGATTACCGGATATATCGAGTCCTTCGATGGCGAGCAGGTATCCGACTACGTCCGCGACGGCGTCGCCGCGATCGATCGCCAGACCCGGCGCATGCTCTCCATCGTCCAGGATCTGCTGACGCTCTCGCGGCTTGAGATGGAACCACCCGATCCGGCCGCCGCGGAGCTGGTCCCGGCGGCCGAGCTGATCGCCGGACTGGCGCGGGATGCCGAGGGGGTCGCCGGTGAGCGGGGTCATCGGATCCTGACTGATCTGGATGGCGACCTGGGCGTGCGCGGTGTTCCCGGTGAGCTCGCCAGCGCGTTCGCCAATCTCATCAACAATGCCGTGCAGCACACGCCCGATGGCACGATGATCACTGTCGAATGGAAGCTGGAGTCGGGGGCGGCGATGTTCGCCGTGCACGATGAGGGGCCCGGTATCGACAGCCGTCACCTCGCGCGTCTCGCGGAGCGCTTTTACCGGGTTGATACCAGCCGCTCGCGTGCCCGCGGCGGTACGGGACTCGGCCTGTCGGTGGTCAAACATGCGGTCGCCCGCAATGGCGGCGAACTGGATATCCAATCAGCGCCCGGGCAGGGCAGCACTTTCCGCTGCGTGTTCCCGGCGGAGCGGGTCGAACGGCTCGGGCGCGACACGCGCGCACTGGGCGGGAGTGGGGAGTCATGAGCGAACGGCGGCATATCCACAGTGAATACGACGAGGAACTCGATGGCCTGCGCACGCTCCTGCTGGAGATGGGGGGACTGGTCGAGCGGCAACTCGCGGATGGCCTGAAGGCCTTGATCACCCGGGACGCCGAACTCGGAGACCGGGTCTGCACGGCCGATTACCGGATCAACTCGCTCGAGGTACGGATCGACGAGGAGGCGACCAACATCATCGCCCGCCGCCAGCCGACCGGTTCCGATCTGCGGCTGCTGATGGCCGCGATCCGCACCGGCACCGATCTCGAGCGTATCGGCGATGAGGCGGAGAAGCTCGGCCGCTTCGCGGTCGAGTTCGCGGCAGGGCACTCGCCCGAGCCCGCACTGCTGCAGGGGATGGAGCGCCTCGGGGATGCGGTCCGGGCGGTCCTTCGGGACGCGTTGGACGCGTTCGCGCGCTCCGATGTGGCCGCGGCGACCGCCGTGCTCGACGGCGCCGCCCACGTGGGCGGGCATTACGACAGCGTCATGCGGGAACTGATCACCTACATGATGGAGGATCCGCGCACGATGCAGCGGGCGCTCCACGCCCTTTGGTGCGCCCGGGCGCTCGAACGGATCGCCGACCACGCCCGCAACGTGTGTGAGTCGGTCGTGTACATCGAGGAAGGCCGGAATATCCGCCATCGTCGCACGGGGGCAGGCTCGGAACCCGTCCCGGAGAAGGGCGGGTCGCCCGAGCCGTAATGCGACCCGTCACGTTCGGCCCGGCCTTCGGCCGCCGGGGTTCCCGCCGCACCTTGACGGGCGCGGCCACGGACGTTCTCGGCCCGTAATACGCCTGTAACATGCCCGTCATACGATTCGTGCCTGTCCGGTGCCGCCGGTAGCCGGATCCGGTTCATGTTGCAGGGGTACAGCGCGATGCGACGCACGAATATCTGTTTGATTCCTCTCGCCTTTGCCGCGGCCGCGGCCGCGGCCGTGACCGGCTGCACGGAAGGCGGGGGCGGTAACGACAACGGCAATGGGAGTGGCGACGGCGGCGATGCGGCCGCGGAGCGTAGCCAGATCCGGGTCGTGGGCTCGAGCACGGTCTATCCGTTTTCCAGCTACGTTGCCGAGGAGTTCGGTGCTACCACGGACTACTCGACGCCGGTCATCGAGTCCACGGGCTCGGGTGGCGGTATCAAGATCTTCTGTGAGGGCGATGGCCTCGATACCGCCGACATCACGAATGCTTCGCGGCGCATGAAGCCGAGCGAGTTCCAGCGTTGCGCCGACAATGGCGTGACCGGGATCACCGAGATCGCGATCGGTGCCGACGGCATCACGATCGCGCAGACCAAAGACCAGCCCGCGCTCGATTTCTCGCTCGAGCAGCTCACGCTGGCCGTAGCCGCGCAGGTGCCGCAGAACGGTGAGCTGGTCGATAACCCCTACGAAAACTGGAACCAGATCGACGAATCCCTGCCGGATCGGGAGATCACCGTCTATGGCCCGCCGTCGACCTCCGGGACGCGTGATGCGTTCGAGGAACTCGTGCTGGAAGCGGCGACCGAGGACATGGAGGGCTACGATGAGCCCTACTCCACGGTCCGGGACGATGGCCCCTACGTGAGTTCGGGCGAGAATGACAATCTGATCGTGCAGAAGATCGAGAACGATCGCGAGGCCGTCGGGATCTTCGGGTACAGTTTCCTCGAGGAAAACCGGGATGCAGTGGCCGCCGTTACGATCGATGGCGTCGATCCCACGCCGGAGGCGATCTCTTCCGGCGAATATCCCGTCGCGCGAAGCCTGTTCTTCTACACGAAGAACAGCCACCTCGACCGGGTACCCGGCATGGCGGAGTACGTCGAACTGTTCATCAGCGAACGGATGATCGGCGAGCAGGGCCTGCTCCGCAACGAGGGCCTGATCCCGTTGTCCGCCGAGCGGCGCGAAACCGTGCGCGAGCGATTCACGCAGCGCGAGTCCCTCCGGCTCGAAGAGCTCAAGGACTGAGCCTCCGGGCAGGCCGGCGCCCGGCACGCTGTCACACGAATGTCACCCATGATTCATCACCGCGCAACCTGCTGCGGCCACGATGCGCCCCGTGGATGCACTGCCATCGGGTCACTACCCGCGCTGGCGGTAGCCGCTCCGCGTAATCGACTGCAGACAGTCAAACCACGGGATGAAACAGGATGATGAACAAACGTGCATTGATGACCAGCGTCCTCGCCGGCGCCGTCGTCGCCGCTGCCGGTAGTGCGGCCCAGGCCGCGGAACGCGATCAGATCCGGATCGTCGGCTCCAGTACCGTCTATCCGTTCGCCAGTTACGTGGCCGAGGAATTCGGTGCCACGACCGGACACCCGACGCCGGTGATCGAGTCGACCGGCTCGGGCGGTGGCATGAAGATCTTCTGCGAGGGCGATGGCCCGGACACCGTCGATATCACCAACGCATCGCGGCGGATGAAGCCGAGCGAGTTCGAGCGTTGCGCTGACAACGGCGTGACCGATATCACCGAGATCGTAATCGGTGCCGACGGTATCGTCATCGCACAGACGACGGCGAACGCCGCGATGAACCTCAGCCGGGAGCAGCTCACGCTCGCGGTGGCCGCCGAGGTCCCGAAGAACGGCAAGCTGGTCGATAACCCGTACGAGAACTGGAACGAGATCGACAGTTCGCTTCCGGATCGCGAGATCACCGTCTACGGTCCGCCGTCGACCTCGGGCACGCGTGATGCCTTCGAGGAGTTGGTGATGGAGGCCGCGACCGAGGAAATGGATGGTTATGACGAGCCGTACACGACGGTCCGTAACGATGGCCCGTACGTGGACTCAGGTGAGAACGACAACCTGATCGTGCAGAAAATCCAGAATGACACCGAGGCCCTCGGCATCTTCGGATACAGCTTTCTGGAAGAAAACACCGACGTGATCGAAGCGGTCACGATCGACGGCGTTGAGCCGACACCGGAGGCGATCTCGGCCGAGGAGTACCCCGTCTCGCGCAGCCTGTTCTTCTACACCAAGAACAGCCACTTCGACCACGTCGCCGGTATGGAGGGATATGTCAGTCTCTTCCTCAGCGAGCAGATGATCGGCGGTCAGGGCCTGTTGAAGGGGCAGGGCCTGATTCCGCTGCCGCAGAAAATGCGTGAAGGGGTGCGTGCCCGCTTCGAGCGGCGGGGCGAGCTGGAGCTGGCCGACCTGAAGTAGCGGGCCGGCCGGGGCAGGCCGCAGCACTGCCCTGTAAGGCGCGCGGCCGGGCCGGCCTAGCCGGCCCGGCCTTTTGTGATAACGGGGGCCGGATGGAGTGCCTGTCGAGCGACGGGTATGATCGCGGACCTGAACTTTGGAGACGGTGCGGACGTGGGTACCGGCGATACCATTTTCACGTTGCTTGCCGGGACGATAGCCCTCGGCTACATGGGCTACCATCTCGGTCGCCGCTGGGCCCTCGCGGCGCAGGGTGGCGGTGCCGTACTGCACTCGCGCCCGCACCAATACGGCTGGTATGTCACCTCGTGGGGGGTCGTACCGGCGCTGCTGGTCGCGGTCGCGGCCGCGTTCATACAACTGTTCGGCTGGGCGAATCTGGTCGAGGCCTCGATCCTGGTGACGGCGGGCGCCGTCGCCGTCGTCGGCATGTGGTGGGGCCGCCGGACCCTGCGACCGGGCCTGCGCGCGCGTAACGCGCTCGACCTGCTCGTGCGCCGGTTTCTGCTCTGCGCCGCCCTTATATCGATCCTGACCACGCTCGGGATCATCCTCTCGATCCTGTTCGAGTCGATCCGCTTCTTCGGTACGGTCAGTGTCTGGGAGTTCATTACCGGCACGACCTGGGCACCTGGCTCTTCCTTCCTCGAAAGCGCCGGGCGTGGCGACGAGAGCGCGTCCGACGCCAGTTTCGGCGCGGTTCCGCTGTTCGCCGGCACCTTCATGATCACCATCATCGCGATGATGGTGGCACTGCCGATCGGACTCCTCTCGGCGATCTACATGGCGGAATACGCGTCCTCGCGTATCCGCGGTATCGCCAAACCGACCCTCGAAGTGCTGGCCGGCATCCCCACGGTTGTCTACGGCTTCTTCGCCGCGGTGTACGTGGCACCGTTCGTGGTCGACTCGGCCGGGCTGTTCGGCCTCGACGCTTCTTACAACAGTGCGCTCGCGGCGGGACTCGTGATGGGCGTGATGATCATCCCGTTCATCTCGTCGCTGTCCGACGACGTGATCAATTCCGTACCCGACGCGATGCGCGAGGGCTCGTACGCGCTGGGCACCACGCGCGCCGAGACCATCCGCCAGGTGCTACTGCCCGCGGCGGCGCCGGGCATCATCTCCGCCTTTCTGCTCGCCGTCTCGCGGGCACTCGGCGAGACGATGATCGTGGTGATGGCGGCCGGCATGCGGGCGAATATGACGTGGAACCCGCTGGAGGGCATGACGACGGTCACGGTGCGCATCGTCGCCGCCCTGACCGGCGATACCTCCTTCGACAGCGCGGAAACCCTGTCAGCCTTCGCGCTGGGGCTCGCGCTGTTCATCATCACGCTCGGCCTGAATCTGGTATCGACCATCATGATCCGGCGTTTCAAGCAGAAGTACGGCGGGTGAGGGGAGTCGCATGAACGAAGAGAAAACGGGCGCTGATGGCGCCGGCGACAAGCTGACCGCCGATGCCCGTCTGCAGCGGCGTCACCGTGCCGAGCGCCGGTTCCGCGGCGTGTGTATCGGTGCGCTGGGCCTGGCCGGTGCCTTTCTGGTTCTGTTCCTGGGCAGCATGGTGGTCGCCGCGCTACCCGCTTTCACCCAGACCGAGGTCAAGGTCGAAGTCGATTTCACGAATCCGGATCAGGCGTGGCGGGCGATTGACCCCGAACTGAACTCGATCGTCAGCCGGGGCGTGACCCGGGTGCTGCCCAATCGACTCGAGAACAACCCGGAACTCGCCGGCAAGCGCTTCGAGGAATGGGTGCTGGCCAAAGCCGAGATCGATCAATTCCGCAAGGGCAAGGGCTCACTGGATGAGGAGGTCCGGGAACGCGTCGAGCGCTTCGAAGAGGCCGGGCGGTTCCGCTATACCTTCAACCACTGGCTGTTCACCGAGGGCGATTCGAAGCTGCCCGAAATGGCCGGGCTGAAGGCCGCGATCGTCGGCAGCATCTATGTACTCGCGCTGACGCTCGCGTTCGCGTTTCCGATCGGCGTTCTCAGCGCGATTTATCTGGAGGAGTTCGCGCCCGATAACCGCTTCACCCAGGCGGTCGAGATCAATATCAACAACCTGGCCGCCGTCCCCTCGATTCTGTTCGGGCTGCTGGGACTGGCGATCATGATCAACTTCTTCGGCGTCCCCCGATCGTCGGCCATCGCCGGCGGTCTGACGCTGGGCCTGATGACGCTGCCAATCGTGATCATCAGCACCCGGGCGGCCCTGCGCGCCGTTCCGCATTCGATCCGTGAGGGTGCGCTGGCGATGGGCGCGACGCGCTGGCAGACGGTGCGCGACCACGTCCTGCCGATGTCGCTGCCGGGCATCCTCACGGGCACGATCATCGGTCTGGCGCAGGCCATGGGCGAGACCGCCCCGCTGCTGCTGATCGGCATGGTGGCGTATATCCCCGACGTGCCAGGCAGCGTGACCGACGCCGCGACCGTGATGCCGGCCCAGATCTACAGCTGGGCGAGCATGCCGCAGCAGGCCTTCGTGGAACGCACGGCGGCGGCGATCCTGGTGCTGCTGACCGTCCTGATCGCCCTGAATGCGACCGCGGTGTACCTGCGCCGGCGGTTCGAGCGGCGCTGGTGACGCCGGCGACGTGAGCAAGTATATGATGAACACTTCGAGCAGGGCAGTCCCGCAGGCCGCGGAGGAGAACGACACCGTGACACGACACGACAGCGCAAGCCCGGCAACGACCCCGGAGGTCGGCACTCCCGCGCAGAAGGCGGGCGGCAAAGCGATCAAGGGCCGCGCCGAAAACCTTGCCCTGTGGTACGGCGAGACGCAGGCCCTGTTCGACGTCAGCCTCCAGCTGGTCGAACGCCAGGTGACGGCGCTGATCGGGCCATCGGGCTGCGGCAAGTCCAGCTTCCTGCGCTGCCTCAACCGGATGAACGACCTGATCCCGTCGGTGCGCGTGAACGGTCGGGTGGAGATCGACGGCCAGGATATCTACGAGGGCTCGGTCGATGTCGTCCAGCTGCGCTCGCGTATCGGCATGGTCTTCCAGAAGCCCAACCCTTTCCCGAAGTCGATCTATGAGAACATCGCCTATGCGCCCCGGATCCACGGGCTCGCGCGCAACCGCTCGGAGATGGATGAGCTGGTCGAGCACTCGCTGCGGCGGGCGGGGCTCTGGAAAGAGGTCGCGGATCGCCTCGATACCCCGGGCACCGCACTGTCCGGTGGCCAGCAGCAGCGGCTTTGCATCGCCCGCGCGATCGCGGTCAATCCCGAGCTCATTCTGATGGATGAGCCCGCCTCGGCGCTCGACCCCGTGGCCACGGCCACCATCGAGGAACTGATCGCGGAGCTGCGGAGCAATTACACGATCGTGATTGTCACCCATAATCTCCAGCAGGCGGCGCGCGTCGCGAATTACACGGCCTTCTTCCACATGGGCGAGATCATCGAGTACGGCGAGACCGAGACCATGTTCGTCAAGCCGCGCGAGAAGAAGACCGAGGATTACATCACGGGTCGGTTCGGCTGACGCCGAGCCGGCAGCGTACAATCGAAGCAGTTCCAGAAACGGGCCGGTGCGGCGGCCCCGCGATGATCGGAGGGAAGTGTCATCGACAGCCTCAAGCTGGGCCAGCACATCTCACAGGAGTTCGACGAAGAACTCGAGGATATCCGCAACAAGGTCATGACCATGGGTGGCCTCGTCGAGAAGCAGCTCGGCGACGGCCTGAGCGCGCTGATCAACAGCGACAGCGCGCTCGGCAATCAGGTGATCGACGGTGATTTCCGCGTCAATTCCCTGGAGGTCGAGATCGACGAGGAATGCACGCGCGTGATCGCGCGGCGGCAGCCGACCGCGAGCGACCTGCGCATCGTCGTCACCATCATCAAGACCATCACCGATCTCGAGCGCATCGGCGACGAGGGCGAGAAACTCGGCCGCTTCGCGATCGAAATATCGGAGGCGGGTGGTTACTCCGACAGCGCCATGCTGTTCGGCGTCCAGCATCTGGGCGAGCACGTCAAGCGCATGCTGCACGACACGCTCGACGTCTTCGCCCGCATGGACGCCGAGGCGGCCCTGCGCGTCGCCGGCGAGGAATCGAAGATCGACCATGAGTACGACGCCGTCGTACGCCAGCTCATCACCCACATGATGGAAGATCCGCGCTCAATCCGCGGCGTCCTGTCCGTGCTGTGGTGCGCCCGCGCCCTCGAACGCGTCGCCGACCACGCCCGCAACATCTGCGAGTACGTCGTCTACATGGTCGAAGGCAAGGACATCCGCTACACCAGCCTGGAAAAGGCGACCCGCGACCTGCAGGGCGGGGGCGACGACGAGTCCTGAGCGCCGATTTCCTCTCGCCAAGGCGCGGAGGGCGCCAAGGGGGCGCAAAGGATAATCAGGGATTGCTGGTGGGTCCGGCCTCGTCGACGTAGGCCGGCCTTGCCCGGCATCCGCCAATCGGTCAGGCGACCGCGACGGTGAATGCCGGGCAATGCCGGCGCACAACCGCTCCCACGCCGAAACCCGATCCAGCCTCCCTCACGACTCTTTGTCTGGTCGACACCGCGTGAGCGTCGACCCACTGGCCATCGCCATTGACCAGGCTATTTTCCGGCACGGCCGTCCTGCCCCGCTGTCTTAGCGTCCCCTGGCGCCCCCCGCGCCTTTGCGAGAGGCAATAACGCCGCTGGCAAGCACATCACGAGTTCGGTCTATCGCGAGCGCCGGGAGATCGTGCGCAGGGTTACCCGGCCGCCAGCATCTTTTCCGTACGACGGTGATCCGCGAAATTCATAGACTTGAAAACAGAGTCCGCGTCTGATTTCATGAAAAGCGGTTCGCGCCCGGCCACCGAGGGATCGGTGGCCCGAAATCGGCACAACGCGAAAGGGAATTCACGTGTCCTCCACTATTGTTCGCCTGCTCTGCGCGGGCTGTCTGCTTGCCCTCCCGATTACCGCAAGCGCTGATGTCGAGGCGGGTCTCGATTGGCTCGAAGGGCGGGTCGAATCGGACGGTGCGGTCCCTTCCCCGCAACCCCTCGCTACAGCGACCCAGTCCGCGGCGCAGACCATAGAGGCGTTTTCCGCTGCCGGGCGGGGGAGCGCCGCCGCCACGGATTCCGTACGCGGATTCATCGGCGTACAGCCGGCGCCCAGCACCGCGCGGCTGGCGCGACGCATCCTTTCCGACGCGACCGGTAACACGACCCGGCACGAACTCGAAGACCGCCTGCGCGCACTGCAGCGCGTAGACGGCGGTTTCGGCGATCGGCGCGGCTACACCGCCACCGTGCTGGACACAGGCCTCGCCCTGCGTGCGCTGGCGGCCACGGGCGCCACGCGCGACGACGATGCCGTTACCCGTGCCACGGGCTTTCTGCTCGACCGCCAGGGTGCGGACGGGGCCTGGGGGCTGGCCGACAATGGCGTCGATGTCTGGCCGACCGCCATCGCCATGCGTGGACTGCAATCGTTCCGGCGCCTGCCCGGCGTCGACAGCGCGTTAATGCAAGCACGCGACTGGCTGCTCGCCAATCGCGCGGCGAACCGCGGCTTCGGCGCGCCGTATCGCACGGCGGCGGCACTGCTGGCGATCGCGACGACCGCCGAGTCGAAGGATCGCTACGCCGACACCGTGACCGCCCTCCGCGAAGCGCAGGCCGGGGACGGCTCCTGGCAGGGCGACGCATTCACGACGGCGCTCGCCGTACAGGCGCTGATCCTCGCGAGCCAGCCGCAGCCCAATCCGGATATCGGCACGCTCAGCGGGCGGGTCGTCGCCGCGCAGACAGGCAGCGGCGTCGCGGATGCCGACATCGAGCTCATGGGCGCCAGCAGCCGTACCCTGCAGACCGACCCGGACGGCCGCTTCCTGATCAACGATCTCGCCGCGGGCGATTACACGCTCACGGTCGCGGCCGAAGGCCTCCAGTCCCTGCAGGTGCAACTGGGTCTGTCGCGGGGACAGCAGGCAGACATCGGCCGACTCGAACTGGTCGCCGATGGCGCGAGTAATGCGGGTACGCTGCGTGGCGCTGTTACCGATGCCGCGACCGGAGACCCCCTGGCGGGCGCTACGCTGACGCTGCCGGAGCGTAACCGAGCCACCACGACGGGTGCCGACGGTAACTACCAGTTCACCGGCGTCGAGCCCGGTACGGTGGCCGTCGAGGCCGCGGCCGACGATTTCGTGAGCCGGCGTCTGGAAGCCACGGTCGACAGCGGCAGCATTACCCTGCTCTCCCCGGCATTGACTCCGAGCCGGGCCCTCGAAGTCGGCGTTGCGGGCACGATCACGGACAACGCCACCGGCGAGCGCATCGCCGGGGCCACGGTGGCCGTAAGCGGTGCCGACAGCGCGACGGCGACCAGCGCGGCCGATGGCAGCTACGCCATCCGGGAGCTCACGCCGGGAGCGCTGACCCTGGAGGCGAGCGCCCCTGATTACCGGGCCGCTGCCGCCAGCGTCGATGCCGCGGCCGGAATCCGGCTCGACTTCTCGCCCGCACTGCAGCCGGCGGATCTGCCGCCCGCAGACGGGGCTTCCGCCGGTCTGGCGGGTACAGTGGTCGATTCCCTCGATCGCCGGCCGATCGAAGGCGCCACGGTGACGGTCGATGTCGGCGGGGAGACCAGCACCACGAGTACCGACATGGAGGGCGGCTTCGCATTCGAAGTACTGCCCGCCGGCAGCGCGGATCTCGAAGTCTCGGCCGACGATTTCCAGCCCGGCTCCGGCACGGTGGAACTGGCCCGGGATGTCCGCGCGGATATCGGTCAGGTGGCACTGGCCCCGCTCGACCCGGAGGCGGGCGGTCGCCTCGCCGGCAGGGCCGTGGCGGCTGGTACGGGGGATCCGCTGCCCGGTGCGGACGTGGCGGTGATTTTCGAAAGCGGCGAGCGCACGACGGTCGCGGACGCCGATGGCGCGTTCATGCTCGACGACCTGCCGACCGAGGGCGGCAGGATCCGGGTGGAAGCGGACGGATTCGATGCGGCGACGCTCGGGGCAACCTTCCGTGCGGGCATGACCCTGGATGTCGGTGACGTGCCGCTGGCTCCCGCCGATGCCGAGCGGATCCGGCCGGATCTGCGCATCGACGCGATCAACGACGACGCGGTCCGCATCGATCCGCAGACCTTTGCGATCACGGGCAGCGCCCGCGTGTCGATCGCCAATGCGGGCAGCCAGAACTCGGACGGTTTCCGGATCGAGGCGTTCATCGATACCGACGGTGATGGCGCGCGTGGCCCGGATGAACCCCTGCTGGGCGCGACCGAAGTGCCGGACGGTGCGAGGGTCGAGGATGCGCCGATCGAGCGCAGGGTCGAAGTGACGGGCAAAGGCGCACTGCGCGACCAGCCGATCACGTTCGTCGTCGATCCCGACAACACGGTCGTCGAGCTCGATGAAACCAACAACACCGCATCGACCGCCGCCGCCTGTAATGAAGAGGCGCCGGTCACCGTCGATCTCGCCGCCTGTCTGGATGGTTCGGGCAGTATCGGCGGCCGCGACTTCCGTGTGCAGACCGATGGCGTTGCGAGCGCGATCACCGATCCGGAGATCGTGCCGCGCGACGGCTCGGTGCGCCTCACGGTGATCCAGTTCTCCAGCTATTCACGCGTCGAGCTTGCACCGACGCGCATCACCACCGACAACGCCGAATCCCTTGCCGAATCGATCCGCGGCATCCGTTTCCGTAGCGGTGGCACGTCGATCCACAGCTGCATCGCGACGGCGCGCAACCAGCTCGCGGGCGCGTCCCCTGAGAGCGCCGTGCAGGTCATCGACGTCTCGACGGACGGCCGCTCCAGTCGCTACCGGGCTGAGCGCCAAGCCGATCGCGCACGCGATGCCGGCATCGATGCACTCAATGCGATCGGCGTTGGCGGTGGCGTGGATCGCAATCTGCTCGAGGCGATCGCCTTCCCGAAACCGGTCGGCGGCGACAGCGGTTTCGTTATCGAAGTCGACGACTTCGAGCAGTTCGGCGCGGCCATCGCCAGCAAGATCCAGCGCGAGACCACGGTCTCGGATCCGGCCGTCGGCGGGCTGCGTATCGTCGATGCCGGTCCGGGCAACCCCGTGAAACTGTCCGCCGTGGTTGGTAATGCCGGGCAGGGGACGACGCCGGACAGCCTCGAACTCGTGTTCTACGCCGGGGATCCGGCAGCCGGCGCGCAGGAACTCAAGCGCATCGCGGTGCCCCGTTTCGCGAGGGGGGAAAGCCAACGGCTGGCCGTCGACGTGATGGATCTGGCGGACGCCGGGCGTGTATTCGCCCGGATCGAATCCGATCAGGAGATCGCACAGTGCAGCACCGCGAACGACATGATCGACCGCGCAGTGAGCACGACTCTCGGGGCGATCGAGGTCGCAACTGATCGAGACACTTATCCGGCCGACGCCACGGTCGCGGTCGATGGGCAGGTCACCAATACCGGCTCACTCGACGGTACGTTCGCGACACGCTACGCCATCGTCGATGATTCGGGCGAGGTGGTTGCACGCCTCGATCATTTCGATGGCATCGAGCTGGCCGCAGGGGCCGAGCGCGCCCAGGAGACGGGCTGGCCGACCGGGCGTACGCCGAGCGGCGCGTACGCGGTCCGTGCGCGCCTTCTGAGTGTGGCCGGGGATGTCATCGATGAGGCCACGGCCCCGTTCACGATCGCGGCCACCGGCCCGGGTGACGAGCAGCCACCGGGCGGCGATGTCTCTGATTTCGTCACGCTGCGCGTGCAGCCGGACGCCGCCGAATACCACGTCGCCGATACCGTCCGCCTCGACAGCCTGGCGCGCAACCGCTCGGTCAACGCGGGCGTCGAGGGCGGGGTAGTCGAGCTGCGCGTCGTCGCCCCGGACGCCACTGAGGTGTTCACGACCGGTCTGCCGGTCACGAGCCTCCAGCCAGGCGGCAGCAACGAGCAGAGCGCCGGTTTCGCGCTGCGCGGTGCGACCACCGGCGTTTATACCGTCGAGGGCGTGCTGCGCGGATCAGACGGTCGCGTACTGGCACAGGACGACGCTCGGTTCTCCGTGGTCAATGACCTCGCGCGCTCGATCATCGGCACCGTGAACGTCAGTCAGCCGGAGGTGTTCATCGGGCGCCGCATCGGTTGCACCGAGACCGTTACGAACCGCCAGGCACTCCCGGTCGGTGGCCTCGCGCTCCGTTCCGTAGTGGTCGACCGCCAGCGCGGCGCGAAGCGCTCGGACGCCACGCGCACGATCTCACTGGCCCCCGAAGAGCAGCGGGTCGATGGCCGCAGCGTCGACACGACCGGCTTCGAGGTCGGCGTCCATGCCTGTGTGTTGCAGGCACGCATCGACGGCGCCTGGCGCACGTTCGACTCCGCCGATTTCCGGGTCGAGGAACCGCCCATCGATATCGATGCCGTGCTGGAGGTCGGAGACCGGGGGCGCCTGCTTGTCCTGCTCGACCCGGAAGCCGGCCAGGGCCGCAAGCCGGAGGATCCGCACGGGCCGAAGGGCAGCCCCGGCCCGCGCGATCAGCGCGACTGGCTCGCGGCGCGCCTGGACCAGGCGGGCTGGTCTTACACCATCGTCACCGATGGCGCCGCCTTCGCCGAGGAACTGCGAACGGACGGCTACGCGGTCGTGGCGCTGTTCAACGAGCAGGTGAAGATCGCCGAGGCCGTGCAGCGTGAACTCGTCGAGCGCGTCGAGACCAACGGCATCGGTCTGCTCGTCGCCGGCATGCACGATCGGCGCAATGGCCGGATCGAGCCTGCGCTTGGCCTGCGCAGCAAGGGCAAACTCCCGCATGTCGACGGCCTGCGCCTCTACGACTCCGAGGTCGCCGCGGCGGGCCGACTCGAATTCCCGGTCGCCAGCAAACCGCTGCGCCTCGATACCGCAGGCGCCCGCACGCTGGCCGAGTACACCGCCGACCACCCCGGAGGCGACAAGGCGGGCGGCAACGCGAAAGGCAAAGGCGGAGGCAAGGCCAAGGGCCATGGCAAGGGCCGTGACAAAGGCAGGGGCAAGCCCGCGCCCGGACCGGGATTGACCCTGTACACCCATGGCGCCGGGCGCACCGCCGATGCCGGTTTCGATCTGCTGCTGCAGGGCACGGCACTGGGCGAGGCCAACGCCTGGGGCGACCTGATCCTGTCCACGCTGGATCAGGTCCATCCGGAGCGTATTGCCCCGGTCGCCGGCAGGGTGCTGCCGCTGCAGCTCGAACTCGCCAACCAGGGTATCGCCACGCCCGGTCGCGTGCTCATCGAACTGCCCGGAGACGCGCGAGTGGTCGATCCCGGAATGGCCGAGCAGCGGGGAGACGACCTCGTCGTCTGGCCCTTCATGTTGGCTGTCGACGACCAGACGAGTCTCGACCTGTGGATTCGCCTGCCGGACCGCGCCGGACCGGCCACCGTGACGGCGACCGTCCAGACCGGAGCCAGCCCGGACTGGATCGATTACGAAACGCTCGATCTCACCGTCGACATTCGACCAGCCGACTAACGGAAAACAGAAAACGGGGCGGGTCGCCGCTGCACGGTGCGTGTTTCGCGCGCAGCGGGCGGCCCCGCCCAACAGCCAGGAGGGATCCACGGCATGTCAGTAATGGACAACGGCGGCATCATCGGTGCTCTGCGGCGCGCGACGCTGTTCACCCGCGTCACTGCGGTCACCGTCATCGTCGCGCTCGGCTCACTGATGGCGATGCCCACGGTCATGGCCGCGCAGTCCGAAATGCAGCGCCAGGAGGTCGAGGCGAGTCTCGCACCTTCGCAACAGCAGGCGTTGTCCCGTCAGCTAACCGAGGCCAAACGCATCCTTCAGCAACTGCGCGACGGACAGGATCCTTCCGCCGCCGACGCCTCGAAGACCGCACGCGACACCGGCGACAAACTTGCGCGCCTGCGCACCACCCTGGAGCAGTCGCACGGCGATATGCTGGCGCACTACGCCGACATCCGTACGCGCCTCGAACGCGCCGACATCCCGGCGAAGATTCTCAGGCGCCACGAGAAAGCGGTCGATCAGTACACCAAACGCATGGAGCGCGTCCTCGACAAGCTCGGCAAGGCGGCCACCCGCAAAGCCGGCAGCCGCGGCCAGCTCCAGGCCGCCACGGCCGCCCTCAAGCAACTCGAGCGCCACGACGAAGGCCGTCGACAGCACCCGTTCGACCCCGAAAATCTGCCGTCCAAAGCCGTCGAACCCGACCACAAACGCGAGCCCCGAACGACGCCGGGCCGGTTCCAGGCGGATGGCCTCAGCAGTCGCCCATGGCCGCGTCTGGCCAGCCACGGCGACTACCGCCTCGACCAGCTCGCCGGCGCCGAGGACCCACGCTGGCTGGCGGCCACGACCGAGGTCGAGCTGAGCGCGGCGATCAAGGCGAAAGCCACCGAACTCGACCACGATCCCGTGAGAATCCACGCCTGGGTGCGCAACAACGTCCAGTGGATCCCCACCTGGGGCGCGATGCAGGACGCCACGCACACGCTTTCTTCCCGCCGCGGCAACGCCTTCGATATCGCAAGCCTGGAGATCGCGCTGCTCAGAGCCTCGGATATCCCCGCGCGCTACGCCGTCGGCACCATCGAGGTGGAGGCCGATCGCTTCCGCAACTGGGCCGGCGGATTCGATGACGTGCGCGCCGCCGCCGACTACGCCGCCTCCGGCGGCATCGCCACCACCGGCCTGATCGAAGGCGGGCGCATCGCCGCGGTGCGCATGGAACACGTATGGGTCGAGGCCGCGGTCGATTACCTGCCCTCCCGGGCGGCGGTGAACCGCAGCGCCGACAGCTGGATCCCGCTCGACCCGAGCTTCAAGCAGTACGACTTCAAGGAGGGCATCGACATCGCCGCCGTCACCGGCATCGATCCCGAGCAGACCGCGCAGTCGTTCCTTGACTCCGGCACCATCGACGAGCAGGCGGGGTACGTGCAGGGATTCGACCCGAGCATCCTGCAGAACACCCAGGCCGACGCCGAGACGGCGCTCGAGGATTACATCGCCAACGACCTGCCCGACGACGCCACGGTCAGGGATGTCCTCGGCGGCCGCAAGATCATCGAGCAGGACTACGACACGCTGCCGGCCTCCATCCCCAACACCCTGACCACCACGGGCGTCCGCTTCGACGCGCTGCCGGAAAAACTCCAGCACCGCATCGCCTTCGGTCTCGGCACCACGATCACCGGCGGCCTGAGCAATCCGGTCGAGTTCGCCTGGTCCGAACTCAACGGCGAGCGGGTCACGCTGTCGTTCCGCCCGGCCACCCAGGCCGACGAGAACGCCCTCAAAAGCCTGTTGCCCGAGGGGGAGATCACCGACCCGAGCCAGCTGCCGGACTCGATCCCGTCGCATCTCGTTGACGTCATTCCCGAGCTCAAGGTGGGCGGCGAAGTCGTGAGCAGGGGCCGCGCGATGGCGCTGGGTGCGGAGATGGATTTCGGGTTCACGGTGACCCAGCGGGGGATCGGCAGCGATACGGCCGTGTCGCCGGTATCCGCTGGGTCATACCTGGCGGTTGCCGTAGCCGGTGGGACCGTCTCGCCGGCGGCCCTAAAGGAGGTACAGAGCCGCGCCGAGGATACGTCGGCGATTCTGGAGTCGGACGACAGCCAGCAATTGGCTGGCCTGACGCGGAGCAGCCTGCTCGGAGACCTTTTCCACGCCGGGACGCTCGCGTATTTCCAGCAACTGGATCTGTTCTCATCGCAGCAACTGCGACAAGCCGGGGCTCGGGGCAATCTCGCACCCTCGGCCGGTACCTATGGCTACACGCCTCGGGTCACCACTCTGTTCGGTATCCCGCAATCCATCAAGAACGGTGGCATCACCATGGACCTCGACCGGGTCGCGCGGATCCTCGGTGGCACGGCCGACGATCAGGAGCGCGTACTTCTGAACACGCAGATCGGGGCGCTGTCATCGGCGCTCGAGCATCGGGTGCCCGAGCAGCAGTTCTCGACAGAAGGTAACGCTGTCGAAGCCATGTCGGCGACCAAAGCCCTTGCGGTGGCCAATCGAGAGGGGCAGCGCACGTATACCCTCACCCCGGGCAACTTTTCCGAGACCCTGCCGAAACTCAATCTCTCGGTCGAGGTCGAGAGCGAGATACGTTCAGCGGTGAGCGCGGGCAAGGTCGTCACTACCCACACCGGCCCGATCAGTGTGGCAGGCTACAATGGTGCCGGCTATGTGATCCTGGACCCTGATACCGGAAGCGGGGCGTGGAAGATCGCTGGTGGTCAAGATGGTGGAGCAATTCTTGATCCGTTGACCCAATTCTTGGGTCCCGTAAATCAGTTCCTCTCAACGCTGTTCGACGGGCTTTCGGAGTTCCTTAAGCGAGCGGGGGAATTGCTCAAGAATGATGTGCTTCCTTCCATCAAAAGCCTTGCCAAGCGGAATAGTTATCTTGGCGTATTGCTCAGTATGGCGGAGGCTATTGCCGAAGGGGATGGGCTACTCGGAGTCTCTCTGAGTATACTCAATGCCATTCTATTGGGGGCTCTTCAGAGTGCGGCCACGGTGGCAATAGCATTTCTATTGGGCCTTACTGGACTATTCTCGGCGGTCGTTATAGCCGTACTGTCAGCCATAGCGTCGTTCGTATTGGTAGGAATTATTCTCGCGTCACAGATCGAACCAATTGTCAGGAGACATGAGTTACGGACGAGAGTCGTTCTCTAGAAAATGAGCAAGCTAAACCAAATGTCCAAAGACGAACAACTCAAGTCGCCCGTAAACCGGTTGTTGATTTCGGTCGTAATTACGGTGCTGGGAGTATTTCTCTCGGACCGCGTTGTCAGCGAAATCGCAACCGGAACAATCCCAATTGCGACGCGGACTAGTGCTACCGCCACATTCGAAAGCTCACCAGTAATTTTTTCAGTTTATGCAGGAATATTCGTACTGGGATCGTTTGGCTTGACCTTTGCCGGCATTTGGGGAGTGGTTAAGTCACTGAAGGATATTGTCCGATCCGATCGTCGCTAAAGCGAGATCTGTTTGCTGGATCCTGCAGGATCAGGATTGACCCGCAAGCTGATGCGCCGACTCAAGGTCGAAGTGCCGTCCGCCGCCGCCGATTACGCCGCCTCAGGCGGCATCGCCACCACCAGCCTCGTCGAAGGCGGGCGCGTCGCGGCGGTGCGCATGGAGCATGTGTGGGTCGAGGTCGCGGTCGATTACCTGCCCTCCAGAGCGGCGGTGAACAAAAGCGCCGACAGCTGGATCCCGCTCGACCCGAGCTTCAAGCAGTACGAGTTCAAAGAGGGCATCGACATCGCCGCCGTCACCGGCATAGACCCGGAGCAGACCGCCCAGTCCTTCCTCGACTCCGGCACCATCGACGAGCAGGCGGGGGGTAATCCCCCCGTTTTTAAGTGAGGCGGACTCAACCGGTCATGCCGGAGTTCGCTTCTGGCCGCCAATCCGTCGAATTCGAGAGGAACTCGAGACGTCCGTGTTTTCGCCTGTCTGCCGGCATTGCCTCCGCTACGCTTCGGCAAGGCCGGCCTACCAGGCGTTCTTTGCGTCCCCTGGCGTCCTCCGCGCCTTGGCGAGAGGCAATAACGGCGCAGGAACAGACATCACGACTTCGGTATGTCGCGAGCGTCGATAGATCACAGGCACCGTCAGCCGACCAGCAGCATCTCCAGCAGGGCCTTCTGCGCATGCAGGCGGTTCTCCGCCTCGCGCCAGACGACGCTCTGCGGGCCGTCGATGACCTCGGCCGCGACCTCCTCGCCACGGTGGGCCGGGAGGCAGTGCATGAACACTGCGTCCTGGTTTGCGCGCGCCATCAGCGCCTCATCGACCTGGAAATCCTGGAAGGCGGCGCTGCGGTGATCCTGTTCGGATTCCTGGCCCATGCTGGCCCAGACATCGGTAACGAGGATATCGGCGCCTTTCGCCGCCTCGGCCGGTGAGTCGACCAGCCGTGCGGCATCGCCCGCGCGGGCCAGGATGTCGGGATCGGGCTCGAAGTCGCCCGGGCAGGCGATGCGCAGTTCGAAGCCGAGCAGGCGGGCGGCGTTGATCCAGGAGTGGCACATGTTGTTGCCGTCGCCGATCCACGCGGCGGTGCGCCCGGCGATGTCGCCCTGCAGTTCAAAGAAGGTCTGCATGTCCGCCAGCAGCTGGCACGGGTGGCAGCGGTCCGTGAGGGCGTTGATGACCGGCACGCCGGCGTGCGCGGCGAAGCGTTCGACGTTCTCATGCGGCCCGGTCCGGATCATGACGGCGTCGCACATGCGCCCGATCACGCGGGCGGTATCCTCGATCGGTTCACCGCGCCCGAGCTGGGTGTCGCGCGGCGAGAGGAAGATGGCGTCGCCACCGAGCTGGCACATGCCGGCCTCGAACGAGAGGCGGGTCCGGGTCGACGATTTCTCGAAGATCATCGCGAGGACGCGGCCGACCAGGGGCTGGTGGACCGTGCCGGTGCGATGCATCTCGCCGAGTTCGATGGCGCGCGCGATCAGGGAGCGGAATTCGTCGGGCGTCAGATCATCGAGCGTTAGGAAGTGGCGTACGGTCATGGCGTCAGCCCTCCGCGAGGAAATCGCGCACGATGGTGGCAACGCCGTCGACGATGCGGTCCGCCTCGTCTTCGGTGATGATCAGTGGCGGCAGCAGCCGCACGGTGCGCCCGGCGGTGACGTTGATCAGCAGGCCAGCGTCGAGCGCACGGCGCATGAGCTCGCCGCAGTCGCGGTCGAGTTCAATGCCGATCATCAGGCCGCGGCCGCGGATCTCACGCACGCCGGCGAGGTCGCCCAGCGCCGTGCGGAAGCCGGTCACCATCCGCTCGCCGAGCGCCGCCGCGCGTTCGACGAGGCCGCCCTGCTCGATCGCGTCGAGTACGGCCAGGCCTGCGCGGCAGGCGAGGGGATTGCCGCCGAAGGTGGTGCCATGGCTCCCGGGTACCAGCGTCTCCGCGGCCTCGCCGCGCGCCAGACAGGCGCCGATGGGTACGCCATTGCCAAGCGCCTTGGCTACGGTGGTTACGTCCGCGGTCACGCCTTCATGCTGCTGCGCGAACCACGCGCCCGTGCGCCCCATGCCGCTCTGGATCTCGTCGCAGATCAGCAGCCAGCCCTTTTCATTACACAGCGTCCGCAGGGCCGCAAGGCGTCCCTCCGGCAGCGGCCGGATCCCCCCTTCGCCCTGGACCGGCTCGATCATCAGGGCAACGATGTCTTCACGCTCGCCGGCGAGCGTGCGGATGGCGTCGAGGTCGCCGAACGGGACCCGGTCGAAGCCTTCGAGCATCGGGCCAAAACCGGCCTGCGCCTTCGGGTTGCCGGTCGCGGTCAGCGTCGCGAGGGTTCGCCCGTGGAACGCCTGTTCGCAGACGACGATGCGCGGCGCCTCGATGCCGCGGTCATGGCCATAACGGCGCGCGATCTTGATGGCCGTCTCGTTCGCCTCGGCGCCGGAGTTGCAGAAGAACACCCGCTGCTGGCCGGCATGTTCCGCGATACGGCGCCCGAGCTCACGCTGTGCCGGGATGTGGTAGTTGTTGGATACGTGGATGAGGCTGCGCGCCTGATCGGCCAGCGCATCGGCGACCCCCGGATGGGCGTGGCCCAGGCCGCAGACGGCGATGCCGGCGAGCGCGTCGAGGTACTCGCGGCCGCCGTCGTCCCACACGCGCGCGCCCTCACCACGCACGAGCGTCACGGGCAGGCGGCCATAGGTGTTCATCAGGGCGTCGGACATCGTCTCAGCCTCGCGGGTCCGTAAACGCAAAACGGCCGCACGCGGGCGGCCGCCGGTCTTCGCCCCCGGGCCGGTGGTGCCGGGGCATTGTGCCCCGCCGGGTCTGTCAAGAGGCGGAAGCGGCGATTATACGGCCGCGCGCGCGGGTTGCAAAAAAACGGTTGCGCGCCAATGACGAACAGGGGGGCAGGTGCTACGATATCCGATCGGAACACCCACTTTGCTTAACGTATCGAGGTCTTGATGGACGTCCAGCAACGCATCCGCGAACACATCGCATCCCAGCCGGTCGTGATTTTCATGAAGGGGTCGCCGGATACGCCCATGTGCGGTTTCTCCGCACGCACGGCGGAGGCGCTGAAGTCCTGCGGTCGCCCGTTCGCGTGGGTCGACGTGCTCGCCGATCCGGAGATCCGCAGCGAGCTGCCGCGCTATGCCGATTGGCCGACCTTCCCGCAGATCTACATCGACGGTGAACTGGTCGGCGGCTGCGACATCACGCTGCAGCTCCACGAGCAGGGCGAGCTCGAGAAGATGGTCCAGCAGGCGGCCGACACCGCCGCCTGAACGGCCCTGCTACGCGGGTCAGTCGCGCAGTGCGCGCTCGGCCCGCGAGGTCAGTTCAGCCGGGGATAATGGCGTCCCCGGTCCCCCCCAGATGGCGTGCCCGATCCGCAGTTCGATATCGGGGTCGCCGCCGCGCGGGCGCCCGATCGGGCGCCCGGCGACCTCGCGTTCGATCCGGGCGAATACCGCATCGCGGAAGCCCGCGGCGTCGGGCGCCGACATGACCAGCCCGAAGCGCCGGTCGCTGATCCGGGAGACCGCATCGGTCGGGCGAACGGCGCGTACGAGCCGCCGCCCGATCCGGCTCAGCGCGACGGCGGGGTTGTCCGTATCCACACCCGGTCCCGATACGTCGACCAGCGTCGCGCAGACCGCGCCACCGCGCATGGCGCTCTCCATCAGGTGGGTGGTGAGCTGCGCCTCGAAGTAGTCGGCGCCGCCGAGCCCGGTTACGTTGTCCGCGACCCAGTGCTCGCTGCGCGCCTCGCGGTTGCGGGCCAGGGTTTCGCTAGTCTCCAGCAGCATGTTCTGCGCGTTGGCGTGGCTGCCCGCCGCGAACACGCGGGCGATCAACTCCTCGGCGTCGAACGGCTTGTGCAGGAAATCGTCCACGCCGCTGCGGAACGCGGTCACCAGGGCCTGCACGCCCTCGCGCGCCGTCGACAGGATGACGGCCGTGTAGCGCCCCGCCTCCTCGTCACGTTCGCGGATCCGTTGCGTGAGCTGCAGCCCGTCCATGCCCGGCATCAGCCAGTCGGCGATGATGACGTCCGCCGGCCGCTCCGCCAGCAGTTCCAGCGCGCGGTTCGCCGACTCGGCGATGCGCACGTCGTCGTACCCCGCCTGTTCCAGAGCCCGCAGGAAATAGATACGCCCGGTGCGGGCGTCGTCGACGACGACGAGCGCGAGGTGCTCGTGGCGAAGATCCCGTAAAGCGTTCATTGCTCTCCTTCCGTCCATGCGTACCTGGCGGCGTCCGCGTGCAGCGCCTCCCAGCGATTGATGACCTCACAGAACAGCCGCGCGGTCATCTGTGTATCGTAGACGGCCGAGTGCGCCTCCGACTGTTCCCACTCCAGGCCGGCGGCGCGTGACGCGCGGGCAAGCACCGTCTGGCCATAGGCGAGGGCGCCCAGCGTGACCGTATCGAGATACGAAAACGGGTGGAACGGGTTGCGCCGGATGCCGCTGCGCTCGACCGCCGCGTTCACGAAGCTGAGGTCGAACGATGCATTGTGGCCGACCAGGATGGCGCGCGTGCAGCTGTTCTCCTTGACCGCCCGGCGCACCGGCTGAAACACATACGACAGCGCGTCGTGCTCATTGCGGGCCGCGCGCAGCGGGTGCCAGGGATCGATGCCGGTCACTTCCAGCGATTTCGGCTCCAGGTTGGCGCCCTCGAACGGCTGGACGTGCGTCGAGATCGTCTCGTCCGGTTCGAGTTCCCCCAGGTCCGTCATGCGCAGGGTAACGGCGGCGATCTCGAGCAGGGCGTCCGTGCGCGGGTTGAAGCCACCGGTCTCGACATCGACGACGACCGGCAGGAAGCCGCGGAAGCGCTGGGCCATCGGTGTGACCTTACCCGGTTCGTACATGCGTGATTTCCGGTCCCGTGGGTGGCGAACGGCGAACGGCGAACGCCTTCGGCTAGGCGCGCCCGGCTGATCGATTCCGCGCATGAGTCTGCTGGTACGCCTGCCAAAAGGCAATTCGACAGGTCGCGTCAGCTATCGCTCGCGCCGGTCCGGTCGTGGCGACCACCGGCCTGTCGTCGCGTGACGTGGGCGACCCGTCGACCGTGCGCGATGCGGGCCGCCAGGGCCTCCATCCAGCCCCAGAAACGCTCGCGCAGGCGGGCCATGGCGGAGCGCCGGCGCCAGTCCTCAAGCCGCAGTTCACGGGCGTTCGCGAAGTCGCCGTCGAGCATCTCCGCCGTCCGCTCCGCTATCACCCGCGAATGCACCGCCTGGTCGGCCTCAAGATGCCAGCGCAGGCCCCAGTGGTCGAAGTTGGCCGAACCGATCAGTACCCGCTCATCGGCGAGCAGGATCTTCTGGTGCGAGACCCGCGCGCGGTACTCGAATATGCGCACGCCGCGGCGCAGGAACCACTCATACCAGCGCTGGCCGGCGGCCTGTACCACGGGGAGGTCACAGTTGTCCCCAGTGGGGATCAGCAGGCGTACGTCGGCCCCGCAGCGGCGGGCGCCAACCAGTGCCCGGCGGAGCCCGACCGGTGGCAGGAAGTACGGCGTCACGAGCCACACGCGCCGGCGTGCCCGGTTGCTGACGCGGATGGCGGTGTGTTCCAGCGGGCGGCGCCCCACGCGCCCGGGGCCCGCGACCACCTGCCCGCGCATCGAGCCGGCCGGTGTGGATCGCGGCGCCGGGCAGGCGCGCCCCGACCAGCGCCGCCAGTTGCGCGCGAACAGGGTCCACCAGTCGGCCACGCATTCGCCCTCGACGCGCAGCATATTCTCGCGCCAGCCGTCGGCGCCGTCGAACTCGTCACTGATGCCGGCACCGCCGACAAACGCGTAACGATCGTCGATCAGCAGCAGTTTGCGGTGATCGCGGGCGAGGTTGCCCCAGCCGAGGCGGAACCGCAGCGGGTTGTAGCGGGCCAGATGCACGCCGGCGTCGGTCAGGCGACGGCGGTCCCCTGCGTCGAGATCGGAACTGCCGAAGTCATCGATCAGCACGAACACCGCGATGCCGCGGCCGGCTGCCGCGGTCAGCGCTTCGATGAACCGGGTGGCGATCGAGCCGGTCTCGATCCAGTAGATCTCCAGCGCGATCCGTTCGCGCGCGTCCGCGATCGCCTCGAGCATGGCCGGGAAGAATCGGTGGCCCTGCACGAACAGCCCGAAGCGGTTGCACGCCCGCCAGGGACCGGTCGAGGGAGGGATTGCACTGACCACGCTGCGTTCTCTCATCCGGTTCCGTCGGCATGGCCCACTAGGCCCGTGGCTCATCGCGCGGAGGTTCCTTACACTGACGTCTTCGCCGCCCGCCGGGCGGTAACCGCGCATCGCCGCGCGGTTTTCAGCCGGAGCCCCGAAGCCTTTGTCGAGTGTACTGCAACTGTTCGTCGATCTGGTGCGGTTACGCGCCCGTCCCCAGGATCTGCCCGCATCGGACGGGCTCCTGCTGGTCTGCGCGCTCGCCCTCGCACTGACGACGACACTGGCCCTGCAGCCGTTTTATCCCCTCACGACGGCGAGTGCGCGGGTCGGTCTCGATCTGCTCCTGCAGGTCGTGATCGTGCAGGGGGCGCTGCGCTGGATCGGTCACCTGGAGCGTTTCCGCCAGACCTTCACCGCCATCTGCGGCACCGGCGTGATCTTCACGCTGCTCGCCTGGCCGCTCTACACCATCCTGGTCGATCGCGATCCCTCGCATCCGCTCGCCGGGGCCTCCGTGCTGCTGGTGCTGGGGATCTACGTGTGGGCGGTGGCCGTGCTCGGTCACATCCTGCGTCATGCCCTCGAAGTCCGTATGAGCGCGGCCCTCGCGGTCGCATTGCTGTACGTGCTGGTCACCACCGCGATCGGGGAGATGCTGTTGCCGCCGCCCGAGGAGATCAACTGATGCACGTCCACGTCCTCGGCATCTGCGGTACCTTCATGGGCGGGCTGGCGCAGCTCGCCGCGGCCCGCGGCGATCGCGTGACCGGCGCCGACAGCGGCGTGTACCCGCCGATGAGCGACCAGCTGGAGGCCGCGGGGATCGATCTCGTCGAGGGCTGGGACCCCGCCCAGCTGTCGCCGGCGCCCGATCTCGTCGTGGTGGGCAACGCGCTGAGCCGTGGCAACCCGGCGGTGGAGGCGGTGCTCGAACGCGGACTGCGCTACACCTCGGGCCCGGCTTGGCTGCGCGAGCACGTGCTCCAGGATCGCCACGTGGTCGCTGTCGCGGGCACCCACGGCAAGACGACGACGGCGAGCATGGTCGCCCATATCCTCGCCGAAGCGGGCCTGGAACCGGGCTTCCTGATCGGCGGCGTGCCCGCCGGTTTCGGCCTCTCCGCCCGCCTCGGGCAGGGGCGTCCGTTCGTGGTCGAGGCGGACGAATACGACAGCGCCTTCTTCGACAAGCGCTCGAAGTTCGTCCATTACGGTCCGCGCACCCTCGTGCTCAACAACCTCGAATTCGACCACGCGGACATCTTCGACGATCTGGCGGCGATCCAGCGTCAGTTCCATCATCTCGTGCGGACCGTGCCGGGCAACGGGCGGATCCTGAGCCATGCGGGCGACGCGGCCCTGGAGGCGGTGCTCGACCAGGGGTGCTGGACACCGCTCGAGCGGTTCGCGCCTGATACCGTCGACGCGGCCGCTGACTGGCGCGCAGCGGACGTTGCCGCCGACGGCAGTGGTTTCGATGTGCGGAGCACGGATGGCGCGGCGGGGCGCGTCGAATGGACCCTGCTCGGTCGCCACAACGTGGCCAACGGCCTCGCCGCCGTGGCGGCCGCGCGGCATGCGGGTGCAGACGTCGGTGCGGCATGCGCCGCATTGTCGGCTTTCGGCGGCGTGCGGCGGCGCCTGGAAGTGCGCGGCACGCCCAACGGTATCACCGTCTACGACGACTTCGCGCATCATCCGACCGCGATCGCCACGACCCTGTCCGGGCTGCGGGCGCGGGTGGGCGGGGCGCGCATTCTCGCCGCCCTGGATCTCGCTTCGAACTCGATGCGAATGGGTGTTCATAGCGCCGGTCTGGCGGACGCGCTCGGGTTGGCCGACCGGGTCTATCTGCTGGCCTCGCGCCCCCTGGACTGGGATCCGCGCGCGCTGGTGGAGGGTGATCCCGAGCGGTTCGCGATCTTCGAGTCCGCCGCGGCGCTGGCGGCGCGGATCGCCGCGGAGGCGTGTCCCGGCGATCATGTCCTGCTGATGAGCAACTCGGGCTTCGGGGGCCTGCCCGCGGCACTGCCGGAACAACTGGACGGGCACGCGCGCGAAGGGGCCGATGGAGCCTGATTCGGGTCCGCGGCCGGACCGATGCATGGCCCACTTTCGCTGCTACAGTACACAGGCGCCTGCGCTCCCGGCCCGTGCAGCGTTGATCGATTCCGCGCCCATGGAGACACCATTGCCGAACTACCGCATGCCTTGCCCGACGCCGGGATCCTGGCCGGGTCCGTCCGCGACGCGGCGCAACCCATGAGTGCTCCGCCCCGCGTTGCCCTCGCGCTCACCGGCGCCTCCGGCGTGCAGTACGCCCTGCGCCTGCTGGGCTGTCTGCTCGATGCCGGCTGCCACGTGTACCTGCTGGTATCGCGCCCGGCGCATGTCGTGATCGGCATGGATACCGATCTGAGCGTGCCCGGCCGTACGGCCGACATGCAGCGCTTTTTCGAGCAGCGCCATGCCGATGCCCCGGGCACGCTCGAGGTGCTCGGCATGCAGCAGTGGACCGCTCCGATCGCCTCCGGCTCCGGTGCGCCCGACGCCATGGTCATCTGCCCGTGTACGACCGGGACGCTCGCCTCGGTGGCAAGCGGGCTGTGTACCAGCCTGCTCGAGCGCGCCGCCGACGTCGTGCTCAAGGAACGCCGGCGCCTGATCGTTATGCCGCGCGAGATGCCCTTCTCGGAGATCCATCTGGAGAACATGCTGCGCCTGGCGCGCATGGGTGCGGTCATCATGCCGCCCAATCCGGGGTTCTATAATCACCCGCAAAGCATCGACGATCTGGTCGATTTCGTCGTCGCCCGTATCCTCGACCATCTGGACATCGGGCAGACGCTGAGCCCGCGCTGGGGTATCGAACATGAATGACAACGCGATGGTCGAGCGCCTGCCGCTGTTCCCGCTGTCCAGCCCCGCGCTGCCGGGCGGGCGCCTCGCATTGCGGCTGTTCGAGGCGCGCTACCTCGACATGGTCAGCGAGTGCATGCGCAACGACAGCGGTTTCGGCATCTGCCTGATCCGCGGCGGCGGCGAGGCCGGCGAACCGGCCCTGCCGTACGGGACCGGCACCGAGGTGCGCATCGTCGACTGGGATGGGCAGTCGGACGGGCTGCTCGGCATCACCGTGGAGGGCGTGCACAAGATCCGCGTCCACGAACTCGCCGTCGAGAAGAACCAGCTCGTGGTCGGGCGTGTCGAGCGCCTGCCGCCCGAGCCCGCCGAGCCAGTGCCGCAGCGCTTTGCGCCGCTGGTGCAGATCCTCGGTCAACTCCTGCACCAGCTCGATGGCATCATCCAGTACGACGACCCGCAGTGGGACGACGCCGCCTGGGTGGGCGGTCGCCTGACGGAGCTGTTGCCCCTCAATGACCGCGTCCGCCAGTATCTGATCGAACTCGACAACCCGACCGCGCGGCTGGAGGAGTTGCGGCAGGCCCTGAAGTAGAAGGTTTTTCCGGCGCCCGTGCGTTTGGTTCTCGCCAAGGCGCGGAGGGCGCCAAGGGACGCAAAGAGATACCAGGACTGTAGGAGCGGCCCTGGGCGCGAACCGCCCCGCACTCGTACGGAGGTGTTCTGAGGCCCGCGTGTCGGGGGTGAAGAGTGCGTATTTTTCTCCGGGGGACCGATCGGACGGGGCGTGGCGTGGACATCGGTTCGCGAGCAAGCTCGCTCCTACAGGGGCCGTGCTTTCTTTGCGCCACTTGGCGCGCTCCAAGCCTTGGCGGGAACCAAACTGACGGGCGCGTAATCGGCCGCGCAGCCGGGGGTTGAACTCGGGCGGGTTGGCCTTATCTAAGGGGCACGAGAGGCGCCCCGGAGGGCGCCGTTTTTGTCATCGCATACCGGAGCCCGTCATGGCCGTCGTCGATCTCACCCAGGACAATTTCGAAACCACCATCAACGACAACGACATCGTACTGCTCGATTTCTGGGCCGAGTGGTGTGGGCCCTGTAAGCAGTTCGGACCGGTCTACGACAAGGTCGCCGAAAACCACCCCGACATCGTGTTCGGCAAGGTCGACATCCAGCAGGAGGAGTCGATCGCCCAGATGTTCGGTATCCGCTCGATCCCGACGCTCGCGATCTTCCGCGAACAGCAGCTCATCATGCTTGAGGCCGGCGCCATGCCCGAGTCCACGCTCGAACAGGCCATCGACACAGTTCGCAATCTCGACATGGACGAAGTCCGCGCCGACCTCAAAAAGCGCGCCGAGGAAGCAAAAGAGCAGGAGCAGGCGAACGGCTGAACGGGCGAACGGGCGAACGGGCGAACGGGCGAACGGGCCTCCTGGTAGGAGCGGGCTTGCCCGCGAACCGACCTCCGTGGCCCAGCCGTTCAGCCCTTGAACCGCAGGCCACGAACCGGCGGCGCTTGCCGTTGGCACCGACAGGTCGACAACCTGTATCCAATCAATCACCGGGAAAGGAGTCCCGACCGTGGCCACGAGTCGAATCTATCGCGGTGCCGATCTGCGCCTTGGGCGCTTCTCCGAGGCTGGGCGTCCGTATCTCGTCACCACCGTCACGCGTTACCGCAGGCCCGTATTTCGCGAACCGCTGGCGGCAATGGCCTGCGCACGCGCCTTGCACCACACGCCGGGCGAAGCGGCGATTACGTCACTCGCGTGGGTCATCATGCCGGACCACGTGCATTGGCTGTTGACCCTGAACGGGGATTCGCTCCACGTCGTGCTCCGGAAGTTCAAATCCCGTGCGGCCCGGGCGGTGAATGCTGCACTCGATTCGCAGGGACCGTTTTGGCAGCGCGGCTATCATGACCGTGCGCTTCGCAGAGACGCAGATCTGCCGGCGGCTGCGCGCTATATCGTCGCGAATCCGGTGCGGGCCGGACTCTGTGAGCGGGTGATGGACTATCCGTACTGGGATGCGGTATGGGTTGGACAGCGATAGACTACGCGCCGTGGAATTCGGTGAGCGGTTCGCGGGCAAGCCCGCTCCTACGGCGTTGTCAGCCGAGAGTTTTCACGAACACCTTCGAGTTCCGCTGCCAGTTGTAGAGCGCCTGGCGTTCCCCCGGGAGCGTGTCGACGTCGCCGGGTTCATAGCTGCGTTCGCGGAACCAGTGCATGGTGCGGGTCGACAGGACGAACAGGCGCTGCAGGCCCTGTTCGGCGGCGTGCTGTTCGATCCAGTCCAGGACCTGCCGGCCGCGGCCACCGCCGCGGTAGTCGTCGTGGACGGCCACGCACGCGACTTCGGCGCTGACGCCGTCGGGCTGCGGGTAGAGCGCGGCGCAGGCGATGATGGTGCCGTCGCGTTCGATCACGGTGAAATGGTCGATCTCGAGTTCCAACTGCTCGCGTGAACGCCGCACGAGCGTGCCTTCCGCCTCGAGCGGCTCGATCAGATCGAGAATACCGCCGACGTCTTCCACCCGGGCCTGGCGCAGGCCTTCGTAGGTCTCCGCCGTGACCAGCGTGCCGGTGCCGTCGCGGGTGTAGAGCTCGGCGAGCAGGGCGCCGTCGCCGCGCGCGACCAGGTGGACGCGCCGCACGCCGCGGCGTACGGCGGTCGCCGCGCTCGCGAGGTGGCGCCCGACCTCCCCCGCCAGCGTGTCGTCGGCGAGATACCCGTTGGCCCCGGCCGGTGTCAGCCGCGAGACGATGCCCCCGTGCTCATCGGTCACGCCGGCCTCTTCCATCAGGAACAGCAGCTTCTCCGCGCGCAGCGCCACGGCCACCTCGGTCGCGACGTCCTCGGCGTGCAGGTTGAAGATCTCGCCCGTGGCGGAGTAGCCCAGCGGCGACAGCAGGACGATCTGGCCGCGATCCAGGGCGCCGGCGATCGCCTCGCCGTCGACGCGCCGGACAACGCCGGTGTGCTGATGATCCACGCCCTCATGCACGCCCCACGGGCGGGCCGTCACGTAGTTGCCGCCGGTGACGCGGATGCCGGCGCCGGCCATGGGGGTGTTCGGCAGCCCGGTCGACAGGGTGGCCTCGATTTCATGGCGCACCCGGCCGGTCGCCTCGCAGACCAGCGGCAGATCCGTCTCCGCCGTAATGCGCAGGCCACCGTGATAGTGCGGTTCGATACCGGCCGTGGCCAGCCGCCGTTCGATCTGCGGGCGCGCGCCGTGCACCAGCACCAGGCGCACGCCGAGGCGGGTCAGCAGCGCGATGTCGTGAATCAGGGCGGTAAAGTCGGCCTCCTCGACCGCCTCGCCGCCGAAAGCGAGCACGAACGTACGCCCCCGGTGCGCGTGGATGTAGGGAGAGGCATTGCGGAACCACGCGAGGTGGCCGTTGGGATCGGCGCTGTCGTTCATTGGTCGGGCTGGCCCTGGTCGTCGGCCGGCGCATTGTAACCGATCATCGGGTGGGGCTTTGCCGGTGCATTGCAGGCCCTTGAGCGTGTCGGATTCCGCCGGCCTCGATTTTCTTTGCGTCCCTTGGCGTCCTTTGCGCCCTGGCGAGAACAAACGGCAGTGGTCAATCGAGTCACAGCGCGTGAGACCTTGATCTTCGGTACCCCGAGACAAACGCTCAGCCGACGCGCCGGGTCCCGGCCGTGGCGGCATCACCGCACAAGCGCTGGATCAGGCCGCCGAGCAGTTCCACGCCCGCGTCGAGCTGTTCCAGCGCCACGAACTCGTCGGGCTGGTGGGCCTGGGCGATGCTGCCGGGCCCGAGGATGACCACGTCCATGCCGGCGCGCTGGTAGAACGCGGCCTCGGTCCCGAAGGCGACCGCGCGGGCGGTCTCGCCGGTGAGTTCCTCGGCGGCGCGCACGATCGGTGCCTCCGCCACCGTCTCGGCCGGCGGGGTGCCGGTGAACAGGGTGTCGAAGTGGACGTCGAGGCCGGTGTCGGCAGCGACCTCACGGATCCGGGTCTGCACCGCCTGGCGCTGCTCCTCCAGATCCATGCCCGGCAGGATGCGCAGGTCGTAGGACAGGGAGCACTCGCCACAGATCCGGTTCGGATTGTCGCCGCCGTGGATGGCGCCGAGGTTCAGGGTCGGCCCGGGTACGCGGAACGCCTCGTTGCGGTGTTTCGCGGCGAGCTCCGCGCGCAGGTCATAGAGCGCGCTCATGACCGTGTGCATGCCGTCGATCGCGCTGTTGCCGTAGGCCGGATCGCTTGAGTGGCCGGCGCATCCGACCAGGCGGACGCGGTCGAAAAAGATGCCCTTGTGCATGCGCACCGGCTTGAGCATCGTCGGCTCGCCGATCACGGCGGCCTCGGCCTGCAGTTCGCCGCCCGCCGCCAGCGCGCGGGCGCCCGACATGGTGGTCTCCTCGTCCGCCGTGACGACCAGGTGCAGGGGGCGCGTCGGTCGCGACGGCGCGAACCGGCGCGCGGCCTCTACCGACAGCGCGAGGAAGGACTTCATGTCGCAGCTGCCCAGGCCGTAGAGTCGACCATCGCGCTCGGTGGCCCGGAACGGGTCGATGGTCCAGCGGTGCGCGTCCCAGGGGACCGTGTCGGCGTGACCGCCCAGGACGAGCCCGCCAGGGCCTTCGCCCAGGGTCGCGACGAGGTTGTACTTGTCCTTCTCGCCCCGCACCTCGAACAGCTCCGTGCGGAAACCCAGGCCCTCCGCCCATTCGGCGATCAGGTCGATGACCGGGCGGTTGCTGTGATCGAGGTTCGGGTCGGCCGAGCTGCTGACGGTGTCGCAGGCGATCAGCCGCTCGATCATCGAGCGCAGCGGCGGACAGTCGCTGCCCGCGTTCATTCGTCGGCGTCCGTAACCGCGCCGAGCGAGGCCGAGTTGACCAGTTTGGCGTACTTCGCGAGCACGCCGCGCCGGTACTTCGGCCGCGGCCGGGTCCATTCCTTGAGCCGCGCCTTCATCTCCTTCTGCGTGATGTGGAGCTTGATCTCGTTGGTCTCAGCATCGATCGTGATCGTGTCACCGTTCTTCACCGCCGCGATGGGGCCGCCGACGGCCGCCTCCGGCGTGATGTGCCCGACCACGAAGCCGTGGCTGCCGCCCGAGAAGCGTCCGTCGGTGATCAGGGCGACGTCGTTGCCAAGGCCGCGGCCCATGATCGCTGAGGTCGGCGACAGCATCTCGCGCATCCCGGGGCCGCCGACCGGGCCCTCGTCGCGGATGACGACCACATCGCCCGCCTTCACCTTGCCGTCGAGGATGCCGCGCAGGGCCTTTTCCTCGGAGCGGTAGACCTTCGCCGTGCCCGAGAAGCGCGTACCCTCCTTGCCGGTGATCTTGGCGACCGCGCCCTCGGGGGCGAGGTTGCCGTAGAGGATGCGCAGGTGGCTGTCCTTCTTGTGCGGATGCTCGAAATCCGCGATCACCTCCTGGCCTTCCGGGTAGGGCTGCACGTGCGCCAGGTTCTCGGCCAGAGTCCGGCCCGTCACGGTCAGGCAGTCGCCGTAGAGCAGGCCGCGGTCGAGCAGCATCTTCATCAGCGGCTGGATACCGCCGATGCGGATCAGGTCGGTCATCATGAAGCGGCCGCTCGGGCGCAGGTCGGCCAGCACCGGCACCTTCTTGCCGATGCGGGTGAACTCGTCGATCTTGAGATTCACGCCGGCCGCGTGCGCCATCCCCAGCAGATGCAGCACCGCATTGGTCGAACCGCCGAGCGCGATGACGACAGTGATCGCATTGCGGAACGCGTTCTTCGTCATGATGTCGCGCGGGCGGATATCGTTGTTGATCAGATCGAGCACGGCCGCGCCGGCACGCCGACAGTCCGCCTTCTTGTCCTCGGAGATCGCCGCCTGGGCGGAGCTCTCCGGCAGGCTCATGCCCAGCGCCTCGATCGCCGAGGCCATGGTATTGGCCGTGTACATGCCGCCGCAGGAGCCGGCGCCGGGGATGGCGCACTTCTCCACCTCGAGGCGCTCGTCCGAGGTGATCTGGCCCTTGGCCTCCTGGCCGACCGACTCGAACACCGAGACGACGTCCACGTCCTTGTTCTTGTAACAGCCCGGCATGATGGTGCCGCCGTAGACAAAGATGCCCGGGCGGTTCATGCGCGCCAGGCCGATCATGCAGCCGGGCATGTTCTTGTCGCAGCCGCCGATGGCAACCAGACCGTCGAAGCCCTCGCAGCCGGTGACGGTCTCGATCGAATCGGCGATCACCTCACGCGAGACGAGCGAGTACTTCATGCCCTCGGTGCCCATCGAGATGCCGTCGGATACCGAGATCGTGTTGAACAGCACGCCCTTGGCACCAGCCTCGTCCGCGCCCTCGACCGCGGCGTCGGCGAGTCCGTCGATGTGCATGTTGCACGGCGTCATCATGCCCCAGGTGGAGGCGATGCCGATCTGCGGTTTCCCGAAATCATCCTCGCTGAACCCGACGGCGCGCAGCATCGCGCGGCTGGCGGCCCGCTCGGGGCCATCGACCACGATGGAGGAAAAACGTCTGGGGTCGGCGTCTCGGCGCGATTTCTTCTGCTGGGCCATCGGTACTCCAGGGAACGGTCAAAAGGGCGGCATGGAAAACCTGCCAAGGGTAGTGGGGGCGAATGGACCGCGCAAGACGCGGGCGGGCCCGGCACGGGGATGGGATTCCTCCGGAAGGGTGGTCCATTGAGTGGCGCGCATTTGAATTGTGTGCAACCGTATTGTATTGTTTGCATCTGGATGCGCGTGCGGCGAAATCCGATATTCAGGCACAGCCGGTCGTGTGTGTCGTGATGATCGTGATCATCAGTCTGTTTGGCCGCCAGCTCAAGCAAGCGTCGGAATCCGGCGCCGGAATCTGATCGCGCTGACACGGCGTCGCTGAAACCGGCGTAATCGATGCGCCGAAGTGGTCTATGGATCAGGTGCAGCGCGCCCCGCCGCCACTAAGCGCGGGCCTGCACCACATCCGTACGGTCCCTCCCGCAGGCGGTCGCGAACCGCCGTTGCGCCCGGCACTGCCGGGCGTTTTTTTATGTGGCGCGGGCCGCCACCGCCTCCGCATATCCGCCGAGCGGGACTCCGCTATACTCACCAACGGCTCGGATCGATCCATGCCCTTGAACGATCCGCCCCCGGTCGCGCCGCCGCCGCAGTATCGCCGAGGGCTATCTGCGCCGGTACCGGTTCTTCCGCGAGTGGGGGGACGCGAACCCGCAGTACGCGCTTGTCGGCGTGCGGTATTTCGATGCATCGGTTCTGCCCGAGCGGCTGCGTGGTTCGGCCGCAGGCTATCCGGGTGATACGCTGGCCGCCGTCTTTCAGGCCCGGCTTCAGGCCGAGTTCCCGCTCGGCTGAACGGCACCGCGTCGTCGGCTTACCCGGGGCATCCGTTGATGCCCGGCGTGCGAAGCCCGCCGCATGCAACCACGATACGCCAATGCATCGGGAGAACTGTTGATGCGATCTGCCTGCTGGATCATCGCCGCCGCGCTGCCCCTGCTGGTGAGCGCCTGCGACAGTGCCGAAACGAACGCCGAGCAGGCGCCATCGCGCTCGCTCGCGGAGATCCGCGAAGCGGGTACGCTGGTGGTCGTTACGCGCAACGCCCCGACGACCTGGTACATCGGGCGCGACGGCGAGCCGAGCGGGCCCGAGCACGACCTCGTGGAATCGTTCGCGGAGTCGATCGGGGTGGCGGTCGAGTACGAACTGCGGGGTACGGTCGCCGACGCACTCGACGCGGTCGAGAACGGCCAGGCGGATCTGGCGGCGGCCGGCCTTACGCGCACCGAGGACCGTCGCGACCGGTTCCGCTTCGGGCCGGCCTATCAACCGGTCACACAGCAGGTGGTCTGCCGCCGCGATAACGTCCAGCCGGAGTCCGTGGCGGACCTCATCGGTCTCGACATCGAGGTCATCGCCGACAGCAGTTACGTGGAGCGGCTCGAGGCACTCAAGGCCGACGGGCACCCGGAACTGGAATGGCGGGCCGACCCGCAAGTCGATACCGAGCAGCTGCTGCGCCGGGTCTGGGAGCGCGAGATCGACTGCACGGTCGCCGACTCCACGATCGTCGATATCAACCGGCGCTATTACCCGGAGCTGATCGCGCCGTTCAATCTGTCCAGCGAGCAGCAGCTCGGCTGGGTCATGCCCCAGGCGCGGGACGATCTCGGCGACGCCGTCGAGGACTGGCTCGCCGAATTCCGCGACAGCGGGCAGCTCGAGGACCTGCGTGAGCGCTATTACGGTTTCTTCGCACTGTTCGACTACGTCGATACGGCGGTCTACATCCGGCGAATCCGGGAGCGTTTCCCACAGTACGATGCGTACTTCCGCGAGGCCGCTCAGGAGTACGATCTCCCCTATATGCTGCTCGCGGCCCAGGGCTACCAGGAATCGCACTGGAACGCCGCCGCCCGCAGTCCGACCGGGGTGCGCGGGATCATGATGCTGACCCTGAACACCGCGCGCGAAATGGGGGTGCGGGACCGCCTCGACGCCCGCCAGAGCATATTCGGCGGCGCCAAATATCTCGCCCGCATGAAACAGCGGTTCGTGCCCGAGGTCACCGAACCCGATCGGACGTGGCTCGCGCTGGCTGCCTACAACGTGGGTCGTGCCCACATGCACGACGCGCAGACCCTCGCCCGTAAGCAGGGCCTCGATCCGCACCGCTGGGGTGATCTCAAGAAGGTGCTTCCGCTGCTGTCCGAGCCCGAGTACTACAATGACCTGAAGTACGGTTATGCGCGCGGTACGGAACCGGTGCGCTACGTGCGGCGGATCCGCGAGTACCAGCACATCCTGGCCAACCAGGTCGATTGAAACGGCGCCGGGCGCGGTCTAGCATCCGCGTTCCCCGCACCAGCAGCAGACCGCGCCATGACCGCCGCCCAGCGCTGTGCAGAATTGCCGTACCGGCCGGATCCCGCGGTGGCCTTCGAGTGCGTCGCCGACGAGGCATGGCCGGTACTGCTCGACAGCGGCGCCCACGGCGGCGACCGCGCGCGCTTCGACATGATCGCAGCAGACCCATCGGTCACCCTGGAGACGCGCGGCGGGCAGACCCGGGTCGCACGGCGTGACGGCAGCGCCGTGGACTCGCCCGCCGATCCGTTCGCGCTGGTGCGCGCCGAACTGGGTACAGTCGATCCGCGCCCGCCGGGCAGCTTGCCGTTCGCCGGCGGCGCGATCGGCTGGTTCGGCTACGACCTCGCGCGGCGGCTTGAACAACTGCCCTCGCGGGCCCTCGATGCGGAAGGGATCCCGGAGATGGCGGTCGGCATCTACGACTGGGCCTTCGTCACCGATCACGTCGAGCAGCGCAGCTGGCTCGTCGCCGCCGGGCGCGACCCCCGGACGGCGGAGCGCTGGTCCGGTCTCGAGGCCGCCTTCCGCTCGCCCGCGGCGCCCGGTGATCGCGGCCGGCTGCGGGTGCAGGGGGCGGCGCGGGCGAATCTCGACGAGGCCGCCTACCGCCACGCGTTCGCTCGCGTGCAGGCCTACCTGCGGGCCGGCGACTGCTACCAGGTCAATCTCGCGCAGCGCTTCGAGGTCGCCGCCAGCGGCCCTTCCTGGCCGGCCTTCCGCGAGCTCCGGAACGCGGCGCGCGCGCCGTTCGCCGCATACATGAGTACGCCGGCCGCGGACATCCTCTCGGTCTCCCCGGAGCGCTTCCTGCAGGTCGACGCCGACGGCCGGGTCGAGACGCGGCCCATCAAGGGCACCCGTCCGCGCGATCCCGATCCCGCCCGCGACCGCGAACTGGGCGCGGCACTGGTCGCGAGCGCGAAGGATCGGGCCGAGAACGTCATGATCGTCGATCTGCTGCGCAACGACCTTGGCCGGGTCTGCGCCACCGCCAGCGTGCGCGTGCCGCAGCTGTTCGAGCTCGAGAGCTTTCCGGGCGTGCACCACCTGGTCAGCACCGTCGCCGGTCGGCTGGCCACCGGGCGCCATGCGCTCGACCTGCTGCGGGCGGCGTTCCCGGGTGGGTCGATCACCGGCGCCCCCAAGATCCGGGCCATGGAGATCATCGAGGAACTCGAGCCGCACCGGCGCGGCATCTACTGTGGCGCCATCGGTTACATCGGTTTCGACGGCGCCATGGACACGAACATCGCCATCCGCACGCTGGTGTACTCGGATGGGCGCGTGCGCTGCTGGGCCGGCGGTGGCCTCGTAATCGATTCGCAAGCGGGGGCCGAGTACCAGGAGACCTTCGACAAGGCGGCCGGGATGCTGCGGCTGCTGCGCGAGGCCGCTGATTGATGCAAATTCGTTACATTTTCCCCGCCAGGCTACACTCGTGACAGCAACCGGGGGAAAGAACAATGGAGCGACGCGGAATGCAGCGGCGTCACCTCATGTTCCTGCTGCGCGTGTTCGATGCGGAGACGGGCGCGCAGCTTGGCTGCCTTAGCGATATCTCCAGTGTCGGCCTTATGATCACGGGTGAACGGCCACTCAGCGTCGATCGCGTGTACCGGCTGCAGATGCGGATGCCGCCGGGGGTGGAGGGCGGACGCGCGTTCGAGTTCCCGGCCACGGTCGCGTGGGTGGCCGATGACCTGCACCCGGATTTCTGCGATATCGGCTTCCGCGATCTCGAATTGACGGAGGAGCAGCGCGCGGCGCTGGCGAACCTGATCGAGGCCTTCGAACTGCGCGAGTAAAACGTTCACCGCTGCCGACCGTCCACCTTCGATCGCTTCGGGGAACGGACCATCGGGTCCGCGGTGGTCCGCACGGGGCGGTAGCCCGGATGCAGGCGAAGCCGGATTCCGGGGAGTTCCGGCCGTTGTCCCCTCTGGTGCCGGTGCGCCGCGCAAGCGCAATACGCCGCTTATTCGCCGAGCAGCGCCCGCAGATTCGCCATTTGCTCGCGGCCGGCGGCTTTCCGCGATTCAGGATCGCTCGGGGCCTTGGTGCCTTCCCACACCAGGTCATCGTTCGGCAGTTCTTCGAGAAACCGGCTCGGTTCACAGTCGATGTCCTCGCCCCAGCGCCGGCGCTTCTCGGCATAGGTAAGGGTGAGCGAGCGCTGCGCCCGGGTCACGCCGACATAGGCGAGCCGGCGCTCCTCGTCCAGCCGCTCCTCGGCCAGGCTGGCGCGATGGGGCAGGACCTCCTCCTCCATGCCCGTGATGAACACGTGCGGGAACTCCAGGCCCTTGGCCGCATGCAGCGTCATCAGGCTGACCACATCGCCGCCCTCGTCGTCGCTCTGGCGGTCTAGCATGTCCATCAGCGTCAGGCGCGAGACCAGTGCGGGCAGGTCGCGCTCGTTGCCGTCCTCGTCGCTCGCCATGCGCCCGATCCAGGCGAGCAGTTCCTCGACGTTGCCGGCACGCCGCTCGGCCGTCTTGAGGTCGCTGGAGATCTCGTCCAGCCAGTCGCGGTAGCCGATCTCGTCGATCGTCTGGCGCAGGACCGCGAGCGGATCGCCGCGCTGCGCGTTGTCGCCCATGTAGACGATCCACTCGCCGAATTGCTGCAGACGCCGCAGGGGCGTGCCCGATACGTGCTCCCCCAGGCCCATCTCGAAGCTCGCGTTGAGCATCGACGTGCCCCGGTTGCGGGCGTAGTGGCCGAGCTTCTCGAGCGTGGCGGCGCCGATCTGGCGCCGGGGCGTGTTCACCACACGCAGGAAGGCGGTGTCGTCGTCCGGGTTCGCCATCAGGCGCGCGTAGGCGAGGATGTCCTTGACCTCCGCGCGGTCGAAGAACGACGCCGACCCGCTCACCTGGTAGGGGATATTGCGCTCGCGCAGCGCCTTCTCGAACGGCCGCGCCTGGAAATTGCCGCGGTAGAGGATCGCGAAATCGCTCCACTTCAGGCCGTGGCGCAGGCGCCGGGAGAGGATGTCGGCGGCCACCCGGTCGCACTCGTCCTCGCCGGAGGGGCAGGCGATCACGCGGATCGGGTCGCCGAGACCGAGGTCGCTCCACAGCCGCTTCTCGAACACGTGCGGGTTGTAGCCGATGAGGTGGTTCGCCGCGCGCAGGATGCGGGCGCTGGAGCGGTAATTCTGCTCCAGCTTGACGATCTTCAGCCCCCGGAAATCGGTCTCCAGCCGGGCGAGATTCTCCGGCCGCGCGCCGCGCCAGGCGTAGACGGACTGGTCGTCATCGCCCACCGCCGTCAGGCCGCCGCCCAGGCCCACGAGCTGTTTCACCAGCTCGTATTGGGCGTTGTTCGTATCCTGGTATTCGTCCACCAGCAGGTGGCGGACGCGGTTGTCCCAGCGCTCGCGGATCTCCGGGTGCTCGTTGAGCATGCGCACCGGCTGCACGATCAGGTCATCGAAATCGACTGCGTTGTAGGCGTGCAGCAGCTTCTCGTACTGCCCGTACACCCGCGCCGCGCGCGCCTCCTGCTCGTCCTCGGCGAGGGCCAGCGCCCGGTCGCTGCTGATGAAATCGTTCTTCCAGCGGCTGATGATGCCGCGCAGCTCGTCCTCCTCGTTCAGGTTGCCCGAGGTCTCCCCGCGCACCAGTTCCTTGATCGCCGTCAGGCTGTCGGTCGAGTCCATGATCGTGAAACCGCGCCGATAGCCCATCGCGTTGCCGTCCGTGCGCAGCAGGTACAGGCCCAGCGTATGAAAGGTCGACACCGAGAGCCCGCGCGACTCCTCCTTCTTCAGCGTCTGCGAGGCGCGCTCCTTCATCTCGCGCGCGGCCTTGTTGGTGAACGTCACCGCGAACACGCCCTTCGCCGGCAGGCCCGCCTCGCGCACCAGCCACGCGATCTTGTGGGTAATCACGCGCGTCTTGCCGCTGCCGGCGCCCGCGAGCACCAGCATCGGCGTACCCATATGGCGCACCGCGGCGCGCTGCTGTGGATTCAGATCGGCCATGGATTCCCGAGCGGGAGGCAAGGAGAGGCCTCATTCTACGCCCCGCCCCGGAACCGGTCACGGCTTGACAGGACACACCGACGCCCACCGACGAACGCCCGCGCCGCCCGCAACGATTCCCGCCCGAATGACGCCCAATCGCCCTGCGCAGGAACGGGCTTGCCCGCGAACCGTCCACCGCGCACGCTTTCGCCTTCAGTCCTGGAAGAAAACCGCGACCATGAGTGACTCGGAAGACCCTGTCGACTGGTCCGTGACCACCTGGGAGGGAATCCGGCGCGAGCAGATCCGCCGATGGCGTCGACTCAGCGTCCGCGTTTTGGAGGTCGTGTAGCGATATTCAGGAGCTCAGGGAGGACCCGTGCCGAGACGTCCGCGCCTTACCCTTCCCGAAATACCGCTTCACCTGATCCAGTGGGGGGGGCAACCGCCAGCTTTGTTTCGTTACCGATGAAGACCCTCGTTTTTATCTCGAGTGGCTGGGAGAGTATGCCGAGCAGACGGGTTGCCGGATTCGTGTGACGCCGCGGGGACGCGGATGAAGCGTCTCGGTCAGCGCTATGTCCAGTACTTCAATCGGACGTGGAGGCGAAGCGCGACCTTGTGGGAGGGGCGGTTTAGCTCCTGCATGGCCCACTAGCGCTACATCGAGCTGAATCCGGTACGTGCGGGGATAGTCGAGCACCCGGGCGAATATCGGGGGCCGAGCTACCGCGCCAACGCGCAGGGCCCGCAGTCGAGTCTGCTGACGCCCCATTCGGATTACCTCGGCCTCGGGGGTGACGAGGATACGCGCTGTCGGGCTTGCCGAGAGCTTTCCCGCTGTCAGCTCGATCCGGGGCTGGTCGATCAGATCCGTGATGCGACGACGGGCAATCATGGGCTGGGCAGTAAGCGCTTCGTCAGACAGGCCGAGGCCGCGCTGCAGCGGGGCGCTACGCGACGGCGGCCCGCTCAACCCGCGAAGAATGATGACGTTGAATCATGCGGACTTGTGTAATGGGGGAGGGTGCGCGGGGCAAATAAACGCGTTCTGTCACCTATCATTCCTTTGGAGTGGAATCCGCCCGACAATCCCACTTGAAGGGGGGTACGGTCCAAGACTGTCTTAGACCCCGACCTCATGAACCCGACCTGATCAACAAAATGCGGGCCGTGCATCGGCACGGCCCGCCGTGGCCGGATTTGATTATTCAGCCAAGTACTCGCAACTCTTCACGATACCCGGGACCGGGTCGCCGAACGTCTCGTTGTTGCACTCGATGGTTTTCTCAACGCCGCGAGCTACGTTGTAGGTCCCATCTGCACCATAACGGACCGTCGAAATGCCGGGCACATTGCATTTTTCACCTTCATTGGCGCAGGTCATCCACGGCTCCAGCTGATATTCGCATGTCTTGGGAACGTTGGGAGCCGGATCCCCACCGAATTTGGCATTAGTGCAAGCGATGCTCGTGGCCAAATTCCCCAGCCAGATGTACTCTCCATCCGCCCCATACCTGATGGCCGCGGAGTCCGGCAGATCGCAGATCGAATTTTCGTTGGCACAGAAATGCCATTCCAAATCCGGGCCGTTATCACGATGCTCAGGGCCATCACGCCTTACATCCTCGTTGTAGAAGACGCCATCGTCGCCCACGATTCCATCCAACCCCCTTGCCCACATAAACAAGCGAAGAAGCAGAAGTGTATGGTCTTGTTCGTCGGCATCGCTGGGGATCCACCGATGATTATCGGGATTCAGCGAGTGATTATCGGGATTGACGTTATCAGGGGACGAGGTGCAGTTTGATTGGCTCTGCGACGGATAGAGCTCGCACGAACTTCTGGCCCAGGGCTCGCGCCCGGCCCCAATAAGGTCCAGGGCCCCGTGGAAATTGTTGGCTGCAGAATACACCTCCCTGAGCTTGTTACAAGCTACAGCCGCCGCAACGACGGCACCCGCTGTCACAGAGGTTGCGATATTCCTTGAATACAGATTAACCAGGGCGCCCGAACTGAGCGCGGAATATCCGGCGTTGAAGAGGGTCGGTCCCCAGAAATTGGCCGCTTCCTCGATTCTGGGTTGGATAGTCTGTTGATAATCTTCGGGCGTATAAAACGCACGTAGCCACTGCCCCTGTCCGTTGTGATGGTCGGTGTCGAACAAATCGACGATATAGCCGACACGATCAGAGCTTGCACTTCGGAACGGCAACTGGGAGTTAAGCCTAACCCGAACCACGCGGAAGTTGCCCCTATGTGCCAAGCTGGGCTGCTCGACAATGGTGACATCGCTAAACAGTTGAATCACTCCATCCGCCGTCGTAATGTAAAGTCGCTCGAGGTCTGGCACCATCGTGTCGATGCGGCGTGCCAGTTTCCTGTGCTTCCAGTCATCCTTGCCCAGGATTGAGTCGATATCGACCTTCTGAGGGTAGTCGCCTTTGTAAACGTCGAACCCTTTCCGGTCCATGTCATACGCAACCCGATACAGGTCCGGCTGATTAAAGTACGGTGCCGGATTGATTTGGGCCGCTCGGCCATGTTTCTTGTAGCCCGTCCCACCAGAAAGCAGGTCCTCTACACTGTAACTCATGTGCGTGCCGATCACGGCGTCCATCCACCGCCACTCATATGTACTTGTGTCAGGATTATCTCCTCCTAGCCAGAATCCGCATTTGTAGTCCTCCTCGACTTCATCTAACGGGGCGAAATAATCTGCAGTTGCCGAATTTGATACCAATGCAGCCGTTAGAGCGAAGATCGTCGCACTCCACGAGCAAATCCGTGTTCTGTTTGTTTTCATATCAAGCACCCATGAGCCTACGTTTTTGGTTGTCAGGGCGAATGCCCTGTGTTCTGAGAGCTCCTCTTTTACTCACTTTGGAGCTTCTGCGTTACGCGGTCGCGAGCCAAAAGGCATCGATTCGCGCACCGTCATGATTTGTATACTAAAAGTATTGACATGCACACAGCTGTGGGGCTGGAGAGTGAAGGCGCTGGGGTGGGGGAATGCTGGATTCGTTCGCGCTGGGCCTGCACAAGTAACCGCTCAGCTCAAAAGACACACTCGAGATTATCGTTTGGAAACAGCGGTTTAATAGAACGCAGGGGTCATGATCACTGACAGGTCTATTCGATGTACCGCTTAGAATTCTTGACTCATTCGATTTTCTGGTGAATTTATCGAAAGGGCGGAAACGGCGGACATTCCCGGCATAAGGCCGGGATGGGCGGCGGTTTTGCGGCACTGCAATCAGCTGTCATTGGTCACCGAAACCGACCCACTTCCGCACATTAAATTTGACCGACCCGAGGGTGGCCGAGGGGCCGCCGATGCCAATACGGGGAGATCCGGGGACAGTAACCAGATTTCGCCAGATCGTAGCCCGCGTATCGATCGTGGCGCTCTACGTCGGCGAGGGGAATGTCTGCTTGTAACGCGCGAGCTTGAGCTTGTCGACGTTGCACAGCGCCCAGCCGCGCTCCAGCGCCTGGCGTCGAGCGGGCGCGCCCAGCCGCTATAGCCTTCCATCGCCACGCGCACCGCCTGCTCGGGCGAAGCACGCTGGCGCTTGGCCCGATCAAAGAAAACGGCAAAGCCGGCCCGATCGTGGTCGATGCGAAGGCTGTCCAGAACGCTCCCGTCGGCGTCGTTAGCGGCCCGATCGGCCTGATTGATCGAACCGGCACCGGTCTGGGGGGTGATTCCCGCGGGTGTCGATTCGTCAAACCTGGCCCGAGCATGGCAATAGGCCGATGTCGAGGGCGACGGCCGATTACAGCCTTTGGCAACGGCATGGGCCGAGATTTTGCGCACCACCTCCAGGCAGCCGCAATCGGCGTCGAGTATTTATTAAAAGAATGCCAGAACGTGTTCTCTCGACTGAACAATTGCCGGCGAATAAAATGTTCTTTTCGTCCTGAGCCGAGCCACGTGCGGTAATAATTCGCGCGAAATACGCACCCGGCTCACTGAGCGAATGGGCGCGTATCCGCGCCTTTTCCGCGTGCCATTGTTGACGCGCCGCTCACGGCTTTCGGCGCAGTGCTTGAAGATGGGAACCGGGGAGAAAAAGCGTCGTATTCGGCAACTCTTGCTATCCCTGAAAAGTCTTTCACCAGGAAGCATGTGCCTACGCTGAGCGATCTCAAATGAGCGCCATTGTGGTCTGTCCCCTATTACTCGCGGATTCTGCCGTGAATACACCAACAATGGTCCCAATGGGATCGGTGGCTCAGCACGTCGAAATCTTTATGAGTATGGGAGTACGCGATCAGCCACAACCGTCGCCCAGAGAGCGAGTCCATGAGAACGTTCCGTGGATACGAAACAATGGTCGTAGCAGTTTTTGCGCGGCTCGTGGGAGGTTGCTCAGGCGGTGAATTGAATGTGGGTGTGAAGTACAAAGTCATGCAAACGATCTATCTGGAGGGGGTGTTCGATAGCCTGGATGATGAGACTCTGATTGCCGAGACCGCTCAGGCATTTATCACTTGCGAAAAATACGCAAAGCGATCGGAGGTGACATTTCAGGTTGAAGTGCCTGTAGACACGGCCATAACGGTGAGTGGCTAAGCCGAGCACGTATTTCATGTTCCCTGCCAGATTTCGCAGTACTGTGTAAGTCTGTCGCCGGACATATCGCGTGACCTTGACGTAGTGATGTCATTGGATCGTGGGCGGGAAGGTGATTCGGGCGGTTTGAACCCGAAAATATTCAAGCGAATTGAGAAGGACGCGTAGAGCGAAGAGCGCGCGGTCTGTACTGGTTGAATAAATACCTGACGCTCAGGGTCTCCGGCGACTCGGATCATGCCGTATCAGTGACGGCGTATCCCGGATCGCAGGTAATGGGGGAAAGCAGCAGCCTGGCACGGCCGCTGCTGTCCCCTATTATTCTTACGGGATTGGCTGGTCGTTCGTGATCGGGCGGGAGGTTGCCCCGCCCATGCGGGGATTGGCCCTTCTGGATCGGCACGTTACCGATCGAGATCGCGGTTGCTCATGCCCAGGGGCGCTTCTGAGGGCGTTGGTTTTCGGTGCGTTGCTCGGGGGGGGGCGTTTTATTCGGTCCAGTGCTAGTGGGCTTGCATGGTGGGCAGTGTACGGCGGTTCGCGGGCAAGCCCGCTCCTACGGTGGGGCGCTTCAAATGCTGTGGGGTGGGGTAGCCCCCGGTTGCCCGGGGGTGATGGTTCCTGTTCAGCCGCCGAACAGTGAGCGGCCGTTGATTTTGATGGCGCCGCGGTCGTAGCTGGCGCCGGCTTCGATCTGGCCGTTTTCGAGATTGAGCAGGCCCTGGGCGGCCAGGGTACGCAGCGTGTTGGTGGCATTGCGTTTGGCCGTGGCCGGATCGGTGTCAGCGCGCAGCTCGATGCTGCGTGCGACGGCGTCGATGACCATGGGCTCCGGCGCGACGGCGCTGATCTCTCCGCGCGCGAGGCCCAGGAGGTCGTTCATCCCGATGCCCCGCTGGCCTTCGCCCGGATCCGTGAGGCCCGTTTCGGCGGCGATTTCGAGGCGGCCGTCGGCGGTGTACGCCTCGAATTCGTCGAGGCGGATCAGCGGTTCGTGGGCAGCGATTTCGGCCCATGGCGCAGCACGCAGACGGTTCATGACTTCATCGGTATCGATGGGCTCATCGCCGTTCGCGCCGGTCTGCTGTATCGCCTGCAGGAGTCCCGGGGCGATTTGTTCCCCGCTCAGGTTCAGGCGCAGTCTGGAGAGTTGATATTCCGGGGTTTCGAGCGCGGCCGCCGATGCCTTGAACGCGAAGCCGAACAGGTCATCGCGCAGGCGCGCCTCGTCGGAGAAGCGCAGGTCGGTGAGCACGAGGCGGCCGTCCTCCTCGGTCGCGATCTCGATCCGTTCGATGCCGCCGGAGGCCCCGCCGCTCCAGACATGCTCGAACGCGGTCGCCTCGTAGCGGCCGCTGGCCTCGACGGCGTCGATCCGCAGGCCCATCGGTTCGCCGTCGACGGGCTGCAGATGCAGGCCGGGCATGTCGATGCGGTAGGCGAGGTCACGGTCGCCCCGGCCGACCGTCACCGTCGCATCGAGGCCGCGCCACTCGACCCGGCTACCGTCGATCTCGCGCACCCCGTCGGTCGCCGGGGACCGCATATGGATGGTCCGGGTACCGAGAAAATCGATCCGGGTGTCCACGCGCAACGGTTTGCGGTCGTCGCCATACAGCGCCCGCACGCTTTCCCGGATTTCGCCTTCCGGAATGCGCGGCTCGGTGTCGATGTGGGCAAGATCGGTGCCGACGCTCGGGGCGTGGTGGATGCGGTGGTCGAGGGTGATGATCAGGCGCTCGTCCGAGTCCGGGGGGGCGAGCGTGAGTTCGCTGGTGGCGGTGGCGCTGAGATAGCCCTGGTCGAACGCTGTCATCTCCCAGCCCTGCACAAAGGGTGAGGCCGACGTGACCTGGTCGCGGACGTGGCCGAATTCCTGCTGCGTGATCGTGCCGATGATGGGCGGGGCCGCGGCGGCGCCGATTGCGGCCGCGCCAGCCACGATGCCGATCAGGATGCCTTTGCGCATGGGAGTTCCCTGTGTGGTGCGATGACGATCCGGACGTCGGGTTCGTCTGGCCCGGGGACAGGCCGCGTTTGACGCCGGGCCGTTATGGTACAGGTGTCGGCCGTCTCCGGGGTGATCGGAACCGATCGGGGGGATCGATTCGTTGTCAGGTGGAGGGGATCGGTTCAGTATTCCGCTCAACGAATATCCGGAATGCGGCCATGCACGTCGATCCCGCTACCGGGCTGCTGGACGCGGCCCGTCAATGCCCGTCGCCCAACCGTGATGCACGGCCCGATCCGTGGGATCTGTCGCTGGCGGTGATCCACGGCATCAGCCTGCCGCCCGGGGAGTTCGGGGGCGACGCGATCGAGCGCCTGTTCACGAATACGCTGGATGCGGATGCGCATCCGTATTTCCGGGAGATCGCCGCGCTGCGGGTCTCCGCGCATGTGGTGATCCGTCGCGACGGTGCGCTCGTGCAGTATGTGCCGTTCCACGAGCGGGCCTGGCATGCGGGGCGCTCACGCTGGCGCGCGCGCGAGGCCTGTAACGATTTCGCGGTCGGGATCGAGCTGGAGGGGACCGACGACCAGCCGTATGAGGGGGTGCAGTACCAGCGCCTGGCGGGAGTTGTGACGGCGCTTGCCACCGCTTATCCTCGGTTCGACCGGCGGTCTCTCGCGGGGCACTGCGACGTGGCGCCGGGGCGCAAGACGGACCCCGGCCCCGCATTCGACTGGCGTCGTCTCGATCGGCTGCTGGAAGCAAAAGGGAGCATTGCGGGGAGTACTGCTGGATGACGCTGATCACCGTCCTGATAGGTCTGTTCATCGATCGGATCACCGAGATGCACCGGGAAAGCCCGGTATCCCGGTGGTTTGGCCCGGTGTCCGAGACCATCGCCACGCGCCTGCCGTCGGACCAGGCCGGCGTGCTAGCCGCCCTCGCGGTCGTGGTACCGCCGGCGCTGCTCATGCTCGCCCTGCAATGGATCGTCGGCGGCTGGCTCTATGGACTGGTCGGCATCGTGCTCGGTGTCGCGGTGCTGCTGCTGACGCTGGGCCCACTCGATGTCTCCGATGTACTGGAGGACTATATCGAGGCCCGGCGCGCAGACGATACCGAGCGCAGTAACTGGTTCTACGAGCGTTTCACGGGCGAGCAGGTCCCGGACACTATCCAGCAGGAGGGGCGCAGCATCGTCGAGGCGGTGCTCGTGCGCACGCACGACCATGTCTTCGCAACGGTGTTCTGGTTCTGCCTGCTGGGGCCGGCCGGGGCGGTGCTCTACCGGATGGCGGCCGAGGCCGCGCTGCAGCCGCCACCGGGTATCGTGGCCCGCCCTGAGCTCCATCGGGCGCTGCGCCACGTCCTCGGCGTTCTGGGCTGGATGCCGGCGCGCCTGATGGCGTTCGGTTACGCCATTACGGGCAGTTTCGAGCACGCGATCGGGCGCATGCGCGCGACCCGGACGGGGGCGTGCGATGTACTGACGGACAACCAGTGGCTGCTGATCAATACCGGTACGGGCGCACTGCGGGGGGATGATGAACTCGAGCGCGACAGCCCCGCCAGCGACGGCGACCGCCGCTCCCACCACCCGGCCACGGCCGCTGATGGTGCGCGCCGGCTGGCGCTGCGTACCGGCGTGCTGTGGCTGGCAGCGCTCGCCCTGCTGACGCTGGCCGGCTGGTTGAGCTGAGCGTGTCTACAATCTCAGAGTGATTGCGCGATCGCCTTGCGCACGGTAAAGAAGCGGTAACCGTTGATCTCGAATTCGACCCGTTTGCTCTTCGCGTCGCCGTAGTAGCGCACGACCTCGACGTCCATGCCTTCGTGCAGTTCGATGCAGCGGCCCTGATTGACCCAGCGCTCGTAGCGTTCCGTACTGCCCGCATCCTGGAATTCGAGCATCGCCTCGAGCCAGAAGGGTTTGCCGCAGGCGGGGAAGTCCCCGGTGGTCTTGTCGGCAAGGGCGGAACCCACGGGCGCCGCGAGCAGCATCGCGGCCATGGCCGCAGTGGTGGTGGCTTTGTGCATGTTGCCTCCTGGCCATCGTGGCCTTGGACCGGCGGGCCGGTTGCGGTCGTCCGCGCCCCTGCCCGAATGCGAACCATTATGGCAAAGCCGTTGTCTCAGCGCGAAATCCGGTGCGGGCGCGCATTGACAGGCCGCAAAACGGTACAGTAAAAGGCCGACCGCGCCCGCATGGGCCCGCGAGCGCAGCGCAAGGAGATTGCCGTGGTATCCGCAACCGATTCGCGTGACCAGCAGGCCGCCGCACCCGAGGACGCCCCCCTTCGCAAGGACGTGCGCCAGCTGGGGAACCTCGTCGGCGAGATTATTCAGGACCAGCTGGGCGGCGAGTTCTTCGAGACCGTCGAGGCGGTGCGCCGCGCCGCCATCCGCCGCCGCCGCGGCGAGGCGGATGCGGCCGACGATCTGCGCCGGCGGCTGCACACGCTGTCGGCCGCGGATGCGGGGGAACTGGTACGGGCATTCGCCACCCTCTTCCAGGTCGTCAATCTGGCCGAGGAGGTGCATCGGATCCGGCGGCTGCGCGAGCGCCAGGTGCGCGGCGAATCGCCGGAGATCGAGGGTCTGCAGCAGGCCTTCGAGGAACTGCGCGCCGCCGGTTTCGACCGTCAGGGGCTGCAGACGCTGCTCGATGATGTCCTGATCGAGCCGGTCTTCACGGCCCACCCGACCGAGGCGACACGGCGTACGATCCTGGAGAAGCAGCAGCGCATCATCCGCGCGCTGACCGATCGCCTCGATCCATCGATGACGCCGGCGGAGGACCGGGTGGCGCTGAACGTCGTGCGCTCCGAGGTCGCCTCCGCCTGGCAGACCGAGGAACACCCCAGCCTGCGCCCGAGCGTCGCCGACGAGCTCGAGCACGTGCTGTTCTACCTGACGGACATCATCTATCGCATCGTGCCGCCGTTCTTCGAGGAAGTGGAGAACGCGCTGGAGCAGGTCTTCGGTGACGACGCCGAGGCCGTGGAGCTGCCGACCCTGCTTCGGTTCGCCTCCTGGGTCGGCGGCGACATGGACGGCAACCCCAACGTCGATGCCGATACCCTGCGCAATGCCCTGCATCAGCAGCGCACGAGCATCCTCGCGCGCTACCGCAGTGAGTTCACGCAGCTCGCGCGACGCCTGTCGCAGTCGACTTCGCGCATCGGGGTCGATGCCGCCGTGACCGACCGGGTCGCGGACTACATGGAGCGCTTCCCCGCGGCGGCGGGCCGGATCCCGCCACGGCATCGCAACATGCCCTACCGCGAACTCTGTCACCTGATGTCGGCGCGCCTGCAGGCCACCGTCAATGACGAGGCCAACGGCTATGCCACGCCGGACGAGTTCATTGATGACCTCCGCGCGATGGCGGACAGCCTGCGCAACAATCGCGGTGAGCACGCCGGCATGTTCAGCGTGCAGCGCCTGCTGCGCCGCGCGGAGACCTTCGGCTTCCATCTGGCGACCGTCGATGTCCGCCAGGATGCGCGCGTGCACCGCGCGGTCATGGGCCGTTGCCTCGGCGACGAACAGTGGGCGGAGCGTGATGCCGCCGAGCGCACGGCCATCCTCGAGCGCGCGCTGGCGGAGGGCCGCGAGCCCGAACCGGTGACCGATGAACAGAGCACGAAGACCTTCGACGTCTTCCGCGCCATGGGCGAGCTGCGCGAGCGCTACGGCCCGCGCGCGATCGGCTGCTACATCATCAGCATGACCCAGGGGCGGGACGACCTGCTCACGCTGCTGCTGCTCGCGCGCTGGGCCGGACTGACCACGCCGGATGGCCGCGTCGACCTCGACGTCGCGCCGCTTTTCGAGACGGTCGGCGACCTCGAGGCCGGGCCGCAGATCATGGAGCAGATGCTCAACGACCCGAATTACCGCGACCACCTTGCCGCGCGCGGCGACCGCCAGGTCGTCATGGTCGGTTACTCCGACTCCAGCAAGGACGGCGGCCTGGTCGCCTCGCGCTGGGCCCTGCAGTGCGCCCAGGCGGATCTCGTCGGCGTGGCCGACCGCTTCGGCGTTGACCTGACCTTCTTCCACGGCCGCGGCGGCACCACCAGCCGCGGCGGCGGGCGCATCCACCGCGCGATCCGCTCCGCGCCCCGCGGCTCGGTGCGCGGGCGCCTGCGCGTGACGGAGCAGGGCGAGGTCATCCACACCAAGTACGGTGTGCGCTCCACCGCCATGCGGACGCTGGAGACCAGCCTGGCGCCGGTCCTCCAGGCGACCGGCGCACCGCAGCCGCTCGACCCGCGCGAGGACGAATGGGCGCGCATGATGAGCGGGATCGCCCGCGCCAGCCGCGCCGCCTACCGCGGTCTCGTCTACGAGGACGATCGTTTCCTGGAATACTTCCGTCACGCAACGCCCATCGACGTGATCGAGCGTATGGCGATCGGCTCGCGGCCCTCGGCGCGCAAGGCCGACCAGCGCATCGAGAACCTGCGGGCCATCCCCTGGGTGTTCGCCTGGACGCAGAGCCGTCAGGTCCTGCCGGGCTGGTTCGGCCTCGGCTCCGGCCTACAGGCGGCGATCGATCAATGGGGTGAAGAGGCCGTCGCGGAGATGCTCTCGGACTGGCCGTTCCTGGCGAACGTGGTCAACGACACCGAGATGGTGCTGGCTAAGGTCGACCTTGGCATCGGCGCCTGGTACGCCGAACTCGCCCCCGAGCACAGCCGGCCGGTGTTCGACCTGATCCAGGCCGAATACGACCGCAGCGTCGATCTCATCCTGCGCCTCAAGGGCAATCGGCAACTGCTGGACGACGAGCCCGCGCTGAAGCGCTCGATCGGCCTGCGCAACCCGTACATGGACCCGATGAGCCTCGTCCAGGTGGATCTGCTCGCGCGCTGGCGAGCGGGCGGGCGCGAGGACGACGCGCTGTTCCGCTCGCTGCTGTCGACGGTCAATGGCATCGCCCATGGGCTGCAGCAATCGGGCTGAGCCGGGTGTGGTCGAGGCGCCGCCACGTGGACACGGTCGATCTCAGGTCTCGGCCAGTGCCTGCGCGAGCCGGTCGACCAGCACCTCCTCGAACTCGGACCCGAGCCGCTCGGCCGTGAGCTCGCCGAGGTGCAGTTCGATGTCTGCGTGGCCTGGCTCCGGCAGGCCGAGCGCCGCACCGACATCGAGCAGCCCCTGTCCGATGCGCGGTGCCGGGATGGGCATCACGGCCCGCCGCTGCTGTACCGCCTGCTCGAGCGCCCAGCCGTTCTCGCCGGTGTGCACGACGGCGTAGGGGACGTTCTTCTCCTCCAGGGCACCGAGGGCGAGGCAGCGATAGGGGCAGTTCTCCGGTGCCACCGCCAGCGGCAACGGCTTGTCCTCCGACCACCGGAAATCGGGGTGGCCCGCCCACACCATGCGCTCGCGCGCGACGAACCGACCGGCGGGCGTGCCTGGACAGCGCGTCAGCATCGCCGCGTCGAGCCGGCCCTGCTGCACCATCTCGGCGAGCACCGGGCTGCGGTGGCACGCCACCACGGGGTCCGTGCCCGTGTCGTGCCACGCCGTCTTCACGACCAGCGGCATCACGAACTCCGCGTACCGGTCCGGCACCCCGAAGCGCAGCGCCTCGGGCTCCGCACCGGTGACCACGTCGACGGCCTCCTTGTGCAGCCGCAGCAGATACTGCGCACACGGCAGGAGCGCCTCGCCCGCGGGGGTCAACTCGACCACCCGCGTCGAACGCCGGAACAGCCGTCGTCCCAGCAGCTCCTCGAAACGGCGCACGCGCTGGCTGACGGTCGTTTGGCTGCAGTGCAGGCGCTCGGCTGCCGCGGTGAACCCGCCGACATCCACCACCGTCACGAAGGCCTCGTAGAGTTCAGTCCCGCAGGGGCGTGCCATGAGTGCTCCTTTACCTGAGACGGTCACGACCGCCCGTGCATGCGAGCCATTCTCCGAGCGCGATCCCCCGCGCGGATCCGGATCGCGGTCGCCTATCCAAAAATACTCCGTTAGCTCGCTATCGGTATTAGAAAATACTATGGGTAACGCAGATTGCGAGACGAAGTGCCTTTCATGATCCACATTCACAAGGTCGCTTCAAGTCGCGTGGGTCGAGGTTCGCGGTGCCAGTTCGGGTACCGGAGCCGATCGCGCCCGGGTCAAGAGAGCGCATGCCTTACGCGGGAATAACCGGGGTCAAAAGAACGAATAACTAATAACTGGAATAACTGGGAATAACTGGGAATAACTAAATAACTGGGTACTTCGGGGGCACTTCAAAACGGTCGGGGGCATTCCGCAGACTCGCTGCTCGGGCAAAGCGGGGCATGCTTCGATGCTGGACCACGCCCCCATGTCGCCACGCAGCCGGGGCGACGGGCGGACCGCGCCTCAGACCGATTCCTCCGTGCGCAGCGTCATCCGCACCCGCAGCCCCGGCTCATTGTCTTCGAGGAGCAGATCGCCGCTGTGCAGTTTCGCGACGGCAGCCACCAGGCTGAGCCCGAGGCCGCTGCCCGGTGAGCGGCGGTGCGTCTCCAGGCGCACGAAGCGTTCCAGGACGTTCTCGCGCTCGTCCGCGGGGACACCCGGCCCGCTGTCGGCGACGACGAGTTCCGGTCCGGCCTCGGTCTCGCGGGCGGCGAGTTCGATGCGGCCGCCCGACGGGGCGTATTTCACGGCATTGTCGACGAGGTTGGTCAGGGCCTGGAACAGCAGATCGCGGTCGCCCAGCGTACGGATGTGCTCGCCTGGTTCGACCACCAGCGTCTGCTCGTGCGCGGCGGCGACGGGTTCATAGAGTTCGCCGACGTCGTCGATCAGATCGCTCAGGTCGATGCGGCCGAAGCGCCGGCGGCTGCCCGACTCGACTTCTGCGATCCGCAGCAGGGCGTGGAACGTGTTCAGCAGGCCGTCCGCGTCGGCGATGGCCTGATCGAGCAGGGTGCCGTCGGGATCGTCGCCCGCCTGCAGGCGCTCCAGGCGCCAGCGCAGCCGCGTCAGCGGTGTCCGCAGGTCATGCGCGATGTTGTCCGAGACCTGGCGCACGCCATCCATCAGGTCCTGGATCTGGTCCAGCATCCGATTGAGGTTCAGGCTCAGGCGATCGAAGGCGTCATCGGCACCGCGGATCGGCACCCGCTGCTGGAGTTCACCGGCCATCACCTCGTGCGCGGTCTGGTTGATCCGCTGCAATCGCTTCGCGAGCATCCGGCTGGTGATGAAACCACCGCCGATCGCCAGCGCCACCGCGATGCCCAGCCCCCATGCCGAGGCGCCGGCGATCAGGCGCTGGAACGAGCGTTCCGTGAAGACATTGCGGCCGACCAGCAGATGCAGGCCATTGCCGAGCGTGAAGGCACGCGCGCGTACGGGGTAGGCGGCGTTGCTGCCGCGGTCGAGCTGGAATTCGAGCCAGCCGGTTGCATCCGGTGCGACCGGTTCCGGCCAGCGATCGATGTTGCCGGCGATCGGGTTCATTTCCTTGTCGGTCAGCAGGTACACGGACTGACCGCCGATATTGGCCGCGGACTTGTTGCTGATCTCGCGTGCCAGCGCGCCCGTGCCGCCGTTGCGGTAGCGGTTGGCGAGTTCCGCGACCTCCGTGGCGATGGCGGCGTCCGTCTGGCGCGCGAGATAGCCGGCGGTGGCGTAGTGCACGAAGCCGAGCAGGCCGACCACCGATACGGTGAACAGCGCTGTGTAGAGCGCGGCGAGGCGGAAGGTCGCGCTCTTGAGGAGCGGTCTGATCTGCATGTTCATGATCCAGCCGCGACGGGCCGCGCGGTGTGAAGGCGCATTCCATGCCCGGGTGCGAGTGTAGCGTTTCGGGGAAGGGCGTCAGGCACGCTCAGTCCCGGTGCCGCGCGGCGGGAGCGCCGACTAATCCGGCGCGCGCAGCGTGTAACCCGCACCGCGGACGGTCTGCAGCATCTCGTGTTCATACCCGCGGTCGATCTTCTGGCGCAGCCGGCTGATGTGGACGTCGATCACGTTGGTCTGCGGGTCGAAGTGATAATCCCACACATGCTCCAGCAGCATCGTACGCGTGACGACCTGACCGGCGTGACGCATCAGGTACTCGAGCAGCGAGAATTCGCGCGGCTTGAGTTCGATCGTGTCCTGCCCCCGATGCACCGTCCGGCCCAGCAGGTCCATCTCCAGTTCACCCACGACCAGCCGGGTCTGGTTGCCGGACGGGGACGGGCGGCGCAGCAGGGCCTCGAGCCGGGCGATCAGTTCGGAGAAGGAAAACGGCTTGACGAGATAGTCGTCGCTGCCCTCGTGCAGACCGGCCACGCGATCATCGACCTGTCCCAGCGCCGACAGGATGAGCACGGGGGTGGAGATATTGGCCTGGCGGACCGAGCGGATAATCGACAGGCCGTCGACATTCGGCAGCATGCGATCGACGATCATGGCATCGAACTCCTCGTAGAGCGCGAGGAAGAGGCCGTCCTTGCCATCGCTTGCCTGTTCGACGGTGTAGCCGTGCTCGCGCAGCCCCTTGGAGAGGTACGCCGCGACTTCCGCTTCGTCTTCAATCACCAGAATGCGCATCGGTCTCCGCCTCGGTTATGGGGCTGCGCCGGGAAACGACCCGAGCGGCGATTGCGGCCGGCCGGGGTCGGGCTGCAAAAAAGGCGGTCCGGAGTCCGGACCGCCAGTTACCACCACAGGATGCCTTATTCCTGCGCCGGCAGCGTCAGCGACACGAAAAGGGTGTTATCGCCGCGGCGGATCTGAACCGCCACGGGCTGTTCCGTTGGCAGCGACTCCACGGTCTCCTTGAGCTCTTCGACGCTCGAAAGTTCCTGGCGGCCCAGCCGCAGGAGGATATCGCCCGGGCGGATGCCCGCCTCGGCGACCGGACCGGACCCGACGCGCTGGACCAGCAGGCCGCGCTCGCGCAGGTCGAGTTCCTGTCGTTCTTCGGAGGTCAGTTCGCGCACGGCGACGTTGAGTGCCGTTTCTTCCGCATCGCCGCCGCTACGGCTGCCGTCATCGTTATCGCTACGCCCGTCGGTGTCCTCGTAGTCGGACAGCGCGCCGACCTCGACCTCGATGGTCCGGCGCTCACCATCGCGCAGCACCCCCACGTCGACCGATTCGCCGGCGCGTATCCGGCCCACCATGGGTGGCAGGTCGGCCGCCTCGGCGACCTGCTTGCCGTCGAATGAGAGGATCACGTCGCCCGCCTTCAGGCCGGCCTGTTCGGCGGGGCCGTCGGGTACGGTCTCGGACACCAGCGCCCCGATCGGCTTGTCGAGGCTGAACGACTGGGCGAGGCCACGGTCGATGGGCTGGATGTTGACGCCCAGATAGCCACGCTCCACGCGGCCGTGCTCCTTGAGCTGCTCCATGACGTCCATGGCCGTATTGATCGGTACCGCGAAAGACAGGCCCATGTAGCCGCCCGAGCGGCTGAAGATCTGCGAGTTGATACCGATCACCTCGCCCTCGCCGTTGAACAGCGGGCCGCCCGAATTGCCGGGGTTGACGGCCACATCGGTCTGGATGAACGGCGTATAGGTATCATTGGGGAGGTTGCGGTTGAGCGCGCTGACGATCCCCTGCGTGGCCGTGTGCTCAAGGCCGAAGGGCGAGCCGATCGCCAGCACCCATTGCCCCACACTGAGTTGCCCGGAATCCCCGAGTTCGACGGTATCGAGTCCGTCGGCGTCGATCTTGAGCAGGGCGACGTCACTGGGCTTGTCCACGCCCACGACCTCCGCCTCGTATTCCTGGCGGTCATCCATCTTGACGATGATCTGGTCCGCCTGGTTGACCACGTGCGCATTGGTGAGCACGTAACCGTCGTCGGATACGACGAAACCGGAACCCAGCGAGCTGCGTTCGCGCTGCTGCTCCGGGCCCCCGCGTTCGAAGCGCTCGAAGAAGTCGCGGAAGGGGCTGTCGGGTGGCAGCCGCTCCATCAGGCCTTCGGGCATGTTGCCCGACTCGCGCGATACGGTCTGGGTCGTCGCGATGTGTACGACCGCGCTGCGGTTGTTTTCCACGATCCGCGTGAAATCGGGTACACGGTCTTCGGCGCCCGCCGGGGCCGTGGCGCCGACAAGAAGCGCCACGCCAACCAGGGCGGGGGTGAGCATCGGAATTCGGGTCCGCATCCTCGAGTATCTCCCGTGTCGTCAATCAAAAAGGGTTTCGCAGGTGACTCATTGTCCAGCGTGGTGCTTTCCGGGGCCTGTCCGCGGTATTACCGCTTGTTCATCATGCGCCGTGCATCGGGCCGCCCGGCCTTCAGCGCTCGCGTTCGATCAACTGCTTGATGTTGGCCACCGCGTGCTCGCTGCCCTCGTGCACGGCACGCCGGATCAGTCGCTCGAATGGCCGCATGTACATCTCCAGCCGCCGAAGCTCGAACGTGAAATCAAGCCGGCAGCGTGCAGGGCCGACCGGCTCGAATACGTACTCGATGGCGAACGCCGGCCGTTCGACGCCCTCGAACCGCACGCGCCGGTACGCCTCCAGGTCCGTGACCCGGAAAACGGTCTCGCTGCGCCGCCCGCGGTCCACCCGGACCTGGCGCGCCCGCGTGCCCGCTTGTACCGCGTCGCCGTCGAGTGGTTCAAGCTCGTGGACCTCGGGCGACCAGCGCGGATAGTTGTCGAAGAATTCGGTCGCGACGAACTCGAAGACCGTCGCGACCGGCCGTTCGATCTCCGTGCTGACCTGTGTCCGCACCATAGCGTGTCCGGAATATCCGCCTGGCCCGCCAGTGTCGCGCCTGGCCCGCCGTGAGCGCGACCCCGGTGTGTCCGTCAGTCGAAGCGCCGCGGGGTGACGGGGCGCGCCGTGCTGGGCAAACCGCCTTCAGCGGCGATAACGATCACGAGCCGGGTCGGCAGGAGAGTCCCCGGCAGCAACCGCGGGGGAGGCGGGCGATTGCCTGATCGACGCCCCGGGAACGGGGATCCCGGCGTCGTCATACGGCAGGCGCGTGCGTGCGCGACGATTCGCGTCGTGACGACGCTCGGTCGGCCGATGACGCCGCGACCAGCCGCGGCGTCATCCGGTCAGCGGTTCAGCCCGAGTTGTCGTTCTTTTCCTGCATCATGCTCTGCAGTTTCGAACGCAGTTCCTCGTCGTTGTTCAGCTTCTTGCCGATGCGACGGTATTCGGCGATTTTGAGGCCTTCATCGCGGATCGCGCTGACCATGGCCTGCTGGCCCTGCTTGCGCAGTTCCTGCTGCTTCGACTCGTCTTCCGCCTGCTGCATCTTTTGCCCGTACTCGGCGCGCACGGTCTGCAGCTGCCCGTAGGCGGCCGCGAATTTCTCGAGATCCGCCTCCGTTACCGGCTCGTTCGAGGCGGCGGCGTCGGACTGGTCGCTGGCGTTTCCGGACTGGCCGGAGCCCTCGGCGTCGGCGGCGCTCACCATTGTTACGGGCGCGAGCACGAGCAGCAGCGCGAGCACGATGCCGCCGTTGAGCCGTGTGACGTTGGTCATATGATTTCCCCTGTGAATTCCACGATCTGTGTAGTAGTTCCCCGGCCCAACCGAGGCCGGACGAACGCGCATCCTGCATGCCGCGACCTTTACGGGTCCTGTGCGGCGGATTACAGAGCGTTCATCCGGGTGGCTGGAAGCGGGCAAAAAAAGAGCCGCAGCGAGTGCGGCTCCAGGGGGGGGGGGCTTACCTGATTGCCATCGACCGCGCGGGGGATCAGCCGTCGTTCGATGCTTCGCATTGTGCATGTGTCAAAGTGAACCGGTCCTGTCCGTAGCGTTACGTGGAGTTCATGGAGGGCTGCGGTTACGGGCAGAAAAAAAGGCCGCAGGGTGTGCGGCTCAAAGGGGGAGGGGATTGCCTGATTGCCATCGACCGCCGGTGCGTCCGTCGTTCGATGGGCGGCATTGTGCAGGTGGAGGGTGAACCGGTCCTGTAAGTCGTGTTACGCAGTGTTCATCGCCCGGGTGCCTGCCCGGGCGTTGGCTTTACGGCGACCATGGCGGATCGGCAAGCCGCGGCAACAGCGGCTCGAGGATGCGCCAGGTCGCACCCCAGATCCGGATGTCGCCGACGCGGAGACACGGAAACTCGGCCGGCTCGGCGAGACCGTGGGCGGCGATCCGTTCATGGCGCCGGGCCTGCGGGTGCAGCAGGTCCGCAACCGGCAGTTCGATGATCCCTTCGACCTCGCCGGGTCCCGGCCGCCAGTACGCGGGGCGTTCGATGTGCGCGAGAAACGGATGGATCCGGAAACCGCTCGAGAATGTGTGGACGGGCGGCAGGGATTCGACCAGCGTGATGCCATCGGCGTTGGCGCCCGTCTCTTCGACCGTCTCACGGATCGCGGTGGCCGCCAGCGTAGCGTCACGGGCGTCGCGCTTGCCGCCGGGCAGTGCGATCTCGCCCGCGTGGAGACCGCGATTGACGCGGCGGATCAGCAGGAGCTGAAGAGCCCCGTCCGGGGCGCTGAACAGCGGTACGAGCACGGCGGCTTCGACGGTGCGGGGCATCGGAGGCTTCAACAAGGGCGCTGACCCAGAATAGCAGTCCGGGCGCCGGCGTACCGATTGGATCAGTCGTGCTGGCTGAGCCGCGTGCCCCGCAGGCGACTGAGTGCGGCGATGACCTCCGCGGTGCGGGGCAGCGCGAGGTCGCCGTCCGGGTACCGCGAGATCCGTGGCCAGCCCGACGCGAGTCGGCTGGCGATCCATGCGGGCGGGTCGTCGATCCGCCCGGGTTCTTCCGCCATCAGCGCGAGCAGCAGGCCGATCGTGCGCAGTTGTGAGGGATCGACGAGCTGCTCGACGGCGCGCAGATCGATGTCGCCGCGCCCGAATACCAGGGTGTCGCGTCCGCGGGCCTGGATCTTCCGCTTGCCCGGACGCGTCTCGGCGCTGACCGAGTGCGGGTCCAGCCGCCGGATCGCCGGCCGGCTCAGCGGACCCGCCTGCTCCTCGCGCCGGCCGGTCACGTGCTCGGCGGCGATCGCATGCGCGCGTGCAGTGACGTCGTAAGGCCGATACGCGTTCATCTCGATGACGGTGTCGGCGCAGTCGAAGTAATCGCCCGAGCCACCCATAACCAGCAGGGTCGACACCCCCACCTCGTCGCGCAGTTGACGGATCCGGTCGACGAACGGCGTGATCGGTTCGTGATCCTTCGCCACCAGTGCCTGCATGCGCTCGTCGCGGATCATGAAATTGGTCGCCGAGGTGTCTTCGTCGACCAGCAGGGTCGAGGCACCGGCCTCGAGCGACTCCTGCAGCGCCGCCGCCTGGCTCGTGGAGCCGGACGCGAGTTCCGTGCTGAATGCGGTTGTCGACTTGCCGTAGGGCAGGTTGTTGATGAACGGCGACAGATCGGCCCCGGCCACCGGACGGCCGTCCTCGGCGCGGATCTTGACCGCGGCGGGATCGGCCACGACGCGCTCGCGGCCGTCACCGGGGATGTGGTCGTAGACGCCGAGTTCAAGGGCCGTGAGCAGGGTCGACTTGCCGTGGAAACCGCCGCCCACGATCAGCGTGATGCCGCGTGGTAAGCCCATGCCCCTGACCGGGCCGGCGTTCGGCGCGGTCAGGGTGATTCGTCGCTCGGGCGGCGCCGCGAAGGTGATCCCCTCCGCAAGCGGCCGGTCGTCGACCCCACTGCGGCGCGGGAGCACGGCGTCCTCGCCGACGAAGCCGACCAGCCCGTTGTCGACCAACTGGTCGCGCAGCGCGCACTGGTCCTCGACGGCGGCGCAGTGCCGCTCGAGCGCCTCGCCGTCGAGGTGTTCATACTCGGCCACCGCGCGCACGCATTCGGGGAGGTATCTGCAGAGTACCTCACGGGCGCGCTCGCCGCGGATCCGCCGGCCATTGGCCGGCAACTGCACGCGGAAACGGAGTTCGACGCCGTCGTCCGTGAACAGACAGGCCGTGCGCTCGAGCACGCTCTGGGCACCGGCGTCGATCCCGATCTCCTCGATCGAGGCCGCCGCGGCCCGGAAACGCCGGGCGATGAAGTCGCGGGCCGCGCGTTCGCGCGCTTCGCCGGCGTGGGCGGCGGCCGGCAGCCCGGCGCGGGCCCAGGGCACGAACGCCCGCAGCCGCGACGGCGCCGCGAACGGGTCCGCCTGCACGTGATCGACCGCCAGCGTGAAGCGCGGAAACCCGTGCACACCCGCGATATCGTGATACGCCTTGTAACCGCGGCCATCGATGCGCTCGAGTGTCTGCTGCAGCTGTTTCGGGTCCATCGGCGCCCGCCCATCGTTTCGATATCAGGCAATCCTGGCACAGCCGACAAGGATGAGGCCCGGTCATGAAAGAGCCACGGCGAACGGCTCATGCAGACGCCACACCGATATTGCATTAGCCTTGCCTCGTACACGCCCGTTACAGTGCAGGGTCTGATTGCCATAGGCGAGCGCCAGCGTGGCGCGGGGAGTCCACCATGGGAACGGAATACTGGGTCCTTTCGATCATCGCGATCGTACTCGCGCTCGCGGCGGGCTTTATCGGCGGACGCATGTCCGCACCCCGTCAGCGGCGGGTGGAGGCGATGGAGCAGGAGCGGGACGCGGCCCGTGAGGAGGCCGAGGCCGTGCGCGCCGAGGTGAACCGCCACTTCGAGGAGAGCGCGCGCATGTTCGGCAAGCTCGCATCGGACTACCGCACGTTCTTCCAGCAATTCGCGCAGACGGCGCAGAACCTGGGGCTCTCGGAGGGGCGCGCGCGGGAACTGCTGGAAGAGGCTGATCCCAACCTCGTCGCCCGTCAGGCGGGGACTGGCGATCAGGCGGCGCCTGCAACGCCCGGCACCGAGCCCGAGGCGGAGCCCAGGGCTGAATCCGCCTCCGAATCCACGGCCGCGGAGCATCCCGATGCGACGCCGACTGAACAACCGGTGGGCGAGCGGGCCGGCGCCGATGAATCGAAGCCGCGGGACGAAACATCGCAGGCGCCCGACGGTGCCACGGCATCGGGCGCGCAGGAGCGCCCGGGCACCACTGAAAGCGACGAGGTACCCGCGGATCAGGATCGACGTACCTGATGGGCCGCCGGCCGGGTCGGTTCAGCCGGCCCGGCCCGGGTCAACTCAGCACGAGTCCCGACAGCATCCAGCCACCCACCGCCCCGACGTTCAGCGCCCAGATAAACGTCAGAAAGCGTGCGGCGTCGCCCCACATCGGATTGCCGACGTTGCGCGCGCACATCCACACGGATGTCAGGATCCAGGTCGTGTACGGCAACATCACGACGGCTGAGGCGAAGAACAGCGTCCACGTGATGCCGATGGCCTGCAGCGCCGCGTAGAACACCCCGAACAGGATCCAGCTGCCGAGGACCCCCCAGATCCAGAAGACCGACCACAGGCGCCCTTCGCCCCTGAGGTGCCGTTTGACGACGTTATCCATCATCGCCGACCTCCTTCACGGCGACCAAGCCGTGGCCCCCAGTATGACCCACTGGCCCGGCCCGCACCACGGTGGCGCCGGGGGCGCGGGACTAATAATCTATACGGTCTGCCCTGACCGACCCGGAGCGACCGAGCCATGTCCGACGACTTCCGCCATGCCAGCGATGCCGACGTCACGAGCATCATCGGTGTGCGTGACCGTACGCGCGGAGACTGTCACGTCGGCGGTGGCCTGCGGCTCGACGGCGTGGCGCGCGGCAATGTGGTCGGGTCGGGCGACGACGCGGCCCTGCTCGTCAGCCCGAATGCGCGGATCGAAGGGGATATCCACGTGCAGCGGGCGCGGATTGACGGCCATGTGACCGGCACGGTGACCGTGGACGGGCACCTCGACGTCCGCTCGGGTGCGGTCATCGAGGGCGATCTCCGCTACGGATCGATGTCGATCGAGACCGGCGCGTCGATCACCGGGACCCTGACCCCGCTGCGTATCGAAGGGGCCGACTGAGGCACGCGCCGGAACCGCCACCTCAGGATCAGGCGTTGCGCTCCAGGCGCAGTCGCCCCTGTTCGTCCAGCCGCAGTGAGCCGACCAGCCGGCCGTCCTGGTCGCCGACATCAAGCGGGCCGTGCCGGTCGAGGCGATGACGGATCGCCGCGTAGATGCTGTCGACATCGGTGTGCAGCCGCGCCGCCGGGCGCCCCTCCTGGTAGGCGACGAGATCGCTGGCCTGCTGCCAGTCGAGGATGGGGGTGCCGCCGAGGTTGCTGGTCATGCGTGTCGTATCCCCCCGGGCGCGCGCCGAGACCGGACAATACTTCATGGAAGGCTGGTATCCTGGCAGCGCCGCGGGTGCGTTGCCAGCCGGGATCGAGGCGGGTGGGCCAGCGGGGCTGTGCCGGGTCCTGCCGATGGCGGTATCCTGTATCGGTACACAGACCCTCAGGGGTATATCATGCCGCGTATGCGATCCGCCCTTGCAACCGGGCTTCTCGGGCTGGTGCTCATGCCAGTACAGGCGGTCGCCGAGGTGCGCACGCAGACCGTCGCCGAGGGCCTGGACCATCCCTGGGCCATGGCCTTCCTGCCGGATGGCGAGGTCCTCGTGACCGAGCGCTCCGGTGCCCTTCTGCGCATCGATCGCGACAATGGTGAACGTACCCCGATCGATGGCGTGCCCGCCGTCGACGCCCGCAACCAGGGCGGCATGCTGGACGTCCAGCTGCATCCCGATTTCGCCGAGAACCGCCAGGTCTATCTCACCTGGTCCGGCGAATGCGGTGAGGGCAACGCGACCCATCTCGGCCGCGGCCGCCTCGACAGGGATCGCCTGGCGGATTTCGAGACGCTGTTCGTCGCCACGCCCTGTGTCGACAGCACCAAGCACTTCGGTTCGCGGATCGTCTTCGATGGCGACGGGTATATTTTCATGACCGTGGGTGAGCGCGGCGAACGCGATCGCTCCCAGGACATCGGCGATCACAACGGGTCGGTCCTGCGGCTGTTACCGGATGGGGGTATCCCCGGGGACAATCCGTTCGTCGACCGCGAAGACGCCGAGGCGGCGATCTACAGTTACGGTCACCGCAACCCCCAGGGTGCGGTGATCCATCCCGACACCGGGGCGGTCTGGATCCACGAACACGGACCGCGCGGCGGCGACGAGATCAACCTGCCGCAGGCGGGCGCCAACTTTGGCTGGCCGAAAACGACCTACGGCAAGGAGTACTGGGGGCCGGAGATCGGACCCGATGAGCTCGAGGGCACCGTCCAGCCGATCCATTACTGGGTGCCATCGATCGCGCCCTCGGGCATGGACTTCTACACGGGCGAGCGTTTCCCCGAATGGAAAGGCAATCTGTTCATCGGGGCGCTGGCAATGACGCACCTGGCCCGGCTCGAAATGGATGGCACGGAGGTCGTGCGCGAGACGCAGCTCCTCGATGACCGCGGCTGGCGCATCCGCGACGTGCGCACCGGGCCGGACGGTTACCTGTACCTGCTGACCGATGCCGGTGACGGGCGCCTGGTGCGCGTGGCGCCGGCCGAATAGCCCTCGGGGATAACTACCGGGATACGCCCGGAAAAGACTGGAGTCACCATGCAGCTGCTCGTTTCTCCAACCTCGCCCTACGCCCGCAAGGCCCGGATCGTACTCCGTGAGCGCGGTCTGACCGGGCGCGTGAACGAGTGTTTCATCAACCCGCATCAGGATCCCGCCGAGCTGCTCGCCGCGAACCCGCTGGGCAAGATCCCGACCCTCGCCCGCGACGAGGGCACGCCGCTGTACGACAGCCGCGTCGTCTGCGAATGGCTCGACGCGCTGGCCGGCGACGACGGGCTGATCCCCGCCGGCGGCGCCGAGCGTTGGGCGGTACGCCACGCCGAGGCCCATGCCGACGGCATCCTTGATCTCACCGTCGCCACGGTCATGGAGCGCGCCCGCGCCGCGGGCGAGCAGTCACCGGGCTCGATGGCGCGCTGGCGCGAGAAGATCGAGCGCGCCGTGGCGGCGACGGACACGGTGCGCGGCGCCCTGCCGGAGCGGTTCAGTCTCGGTGACATCGCGCTGGCCGTCACCCTGTCGTATCTCGATCTGCGCCTGCCGGACTTCGACTGGCGCACGGCGCACCCGACGCTGGCCGAGTGGCACGCGGGCGTGGCCGAACGCGCGTCCATGCGCGAGACGGCGCCGCCGGCCCAGTGAGTCGATCCCACCGCCCTATGCACGGTGTGATGTCCCCCGCATGCAGGCCAGCTTGGGGGCGAAGGGAGCCAGCCGGCGGATGCCGCCCCGGTCCCGACTCGTTTTTCTCACAGGGGAAGTGAAGGAGTGAACGAAATGGAACAGACCACCGCCGATCCACCGCTCGATATCCTGCGCCGCGTGTTCGGTTTCGATGCGTTCCGCGGCGAGCAGCGGGCGGTCGTCGATACCGTTGTCGGTGGCCACAACGCACTGGTCCTCATGCCGACCGGCGGCGGCAAGTCGCTGTGTTACCAGGTGCCGGCCCTGCTGCTCGAGGGCACGGCCGTGGTGGTGTCGCCGCTGATCGCGCTGATGCGGGATCAGGTCGAGGCGCTGCGCCACAATGGTGTCCGGGCGGCCTGCCTCAATTCGACCCTGGAAGAGTCCGAGCGCCGGGAGACCGAGCGGGCGCTCGCCGCCGGCGAGCTCGATCTGGTCTACGTCGCGCCCGAGCGGCTGCTGAACGGCTCCACGCTCGCCCGTCTGGAGAACATCCCGATCGCGCTGTTCGCGATCGACGAGGCCCACTGCGTTTCCCAGTGGGGGCACGACTTCCGGCCCGAGTACATGCAGCTCGGCGTGCTGCGCGAGCGCTTCCCCGGCGTCCCACGGATCGCGCTGACCGCGACCGCCGACGACCGCACCCGGCGCGAGATCGCGCACCAGCTGTTCCCCGACGGCACCGAAACCTTCCTCGCCAGCTTCGATCGGCCCAACATCCGCTATCGGGTGGGCCTCAAGGATCGCCCGCGCGAGCAGCTGCTGAATTTCATCCGCGGCGAGCACCGCGAGGACTCGGGCATTGTCTACTGCATGACCCGCAAACGGGTCGACGAGGTCGCTGCCTGGCTGAGCGCGCGCGGGCTGGTGGCGCTGGCGTATCATGCCGGCCTCGACCAGGGCACGCGCCAGGCGCACCAGGAGCGGTTCGTGCGCGAGGAGGGGACCATCATCGTCGCGACGGTCGCCTTCGGGATGGGCATCGACAAGCCGGACGTGCGCTTCGTGGCCCACCTCGATCTGCCCAAGAGCATGGAGGCGTACTATCAGGAGACCGGTCGTGCCGGGCGCGACGGCCTGCCCGCCGATGCGTGGCTTGTCTACGGTCTGCAGGACGTGCTCCAGGTGCGCCAGCTCCTCGCCGGATCCACCGCCGGCGAGGCGCAGCAGCGCGCCGAGCGCGAGCGCCTGGAGGCCCTGATGGCGTTCTGCGAGCGCGTCGGCTGCCGCCGCCAGGCGCTGCTGGAGTACTTCGGCGAGACGCATCCCGGCCAGTGCGGCAACTGCGACAACTGCCGCCAGCCGCCGCAGACCTGGGACGCCACCGAACCCGCGCGCATGGCCCTCTCGGCGGTCTACAGGACCGGTCAGCGCTTCGGCGCCAACCACATCGTCGATGTCCTGCTGGGCCAGGCCAACGAGCGCATGCGCCGCTTCGGCCACGACCGCCTCAACACCTTCGGCATCGGTCGCGAGCACCCGCGGGCCACCTGGCACTCGGTGCTGCGCCAACTGCTGGCGTGCGGCCACCTGCAGCCGGATCCCGAGGGGCACGGGGGTCTGCGCCTCACCGATGCCTGCCGCCCGCTGCTGCGGGGTGAGGAGGCGTTGCATCTGCGCCTCGATGTGCTGGAGGCGATGCCCCGGCGCAACAGCCGCGCCGGCGGGGGCGCACCGGCCCATTCGGCCGACTGGGAGGCCCTGCGGCGCTGCCGCCAGGAACTCGCCGAGGCCGAGGGCGTGCCGCCGTACGTCATCTTCCACGACGCCACGCTCACGGCGCTGCTCGATTTACGCCCGCGCAACCGGGAGGAGATGATGCAGGTGCCCGGGATCGGGCAGCACAAGCTCGAGCGCTACGGCCAGCGCTTCCTCGACGTGCTGGCGGAACTGGGCGGGGGTGGCGCGCCCGCCGATACGCGGCGCGACACCCGGCGGCTCCTGCGCGCGGGCCACGATCCGGCGGCCATCGCCGCCGAGCGCGGGCTCGCGCCGACGACGATCCAAGAGCACCTGGCGCAGGGCGTCGAGAACGGCGAGATCGCCCTCGACGAGGTGCTCGCCCTGGACCCCGCCACGCGCGCAACCATCGAGGATGCGCTGCTCGACAACGGTGAACCGGTGACCCGCCTGCGCCCGGTCTTCGACGCCCTCGGCGGTGAATGGTCTTTCGAGACCCTCAAGCTCGTCCGCGCCGACCTGCGCCGCCGGGCCGGCAGCGCCGAGGCCGTGCCGGGCTGAACGCGGATTACACGACAAGGTCGCCTCTTCCGTGCAGGAGCGAGCTTGCTCGCGAACCGGGGGTGTCCGCTCGAAAGCCTGTGGAATCGGTGCAGGTTTCGGGCAGGCAGGCGACTTCGATCGGTCGCAGTGCCAGTAGAGGGCATGCAAGGGTACGTTCGCGAGCAAGCTCGCTCCTACAGCAGCCGGGGAGCGTCCGGCGGTGCAACGCCGGCCACTGCCGTTGTTGCTTGCGCCTATTTCTCGGGCCGCTTATAGACGAGCTCGTGCGCGACCTGGAGCCGGTCGTTGCGCAGCGCCATGATGATCTTGCCCCGCTCGGTGCGCCACTCGCTGTAATACACCAGATGGCCGGCCGCGACCGCGTCGCCGTAGCGCTCCGGTTCATCGGCCAGCATCCGGTTGCGCCAGATCATGCGGTCGAGACGGGGCATGCCGTGGCGGTCGATGAGATCGGACTTGAGCCGTTCGAAGTCGTCGATGTAGCGGGCGTTGTCCTCATGGGCGGCGCGGTTGAACCAGTGCGTGGCCTCCAGCCCGTCCGCGGCGAAGCGGTAGCTCAGTGTCAGCGGTATGCCGGCGCGCTCGATGTGATACACCAGCCGGTCCGCGGGTGCGATCACCGGTTCGTGCGGTTCCGCGGCCAGCACCTCCGAGCGCGGCGTCCCCCAGGCGAATGTGCGCGTCTCCGGCGGCGGCTCAGGGGTGGTCGTGCAGGCGGCAAGCAGCAGCAGGGCGATGATCGCGATCAGGCGCATAGCGGAGTCCTCTGGCGCGTCGATGAGGCCGGAAAATCGGTCGTACGTCCGCGATGTCCCGGCCCGGCGCGGGATACCTTTACGGGCTCGTAAGCCGTTGTCGTGGCCCGATCGATACACCGCATGGCGCGCGGACGCAAATCGTTCGCGCCCACTGGCATCGTTCGTTTGCCCGCGCTAGGGTAACGCGGTGCGCCGGCCCGGCGTGCAATGCCATCGGTGCGTGCAGGGAAGCGCGCCGACGCCCCGCCATGGAAGCTTAGTATATGCTGATCATACCGTTCGACCGCCCCATCGACTGGCAGCGCCCACCGGTCGTCACGTTCGCGCTTGTGGCCGTGAACGTGCTGGTTTTCCTGCTGTTCCAGCTCGACGACGGGCGGGAGATCCAGCAGGTCAAGAAGTATTACTACGATTCCGGTCTCGCGGAGATCGAACTGCCCCGCTATCGCGACTGGCTCGAGGCGCAGGGCGAAGACCCCTTCGTGGAGCAATTCGGTGACCGGATCGACGATCCCGCCGCGCCCTGGTTCGGGCAAATCCTCGGCGACGGGACGTTCACGCGGCGGCTCGAGGCCGGCAAGGTTATTGGGCCGGAGCACCCCGAATACGGGCGCTGGCAGCGGGCCCGCGAAGGGCTGGCGCGGCGGCTTGATCAGACGACCGTGTGGGGACACGGGCTGCGCCCCGCCGAGTCCGCACCGAGCACCTTCCTGACCCACATGTTCCTGCACGGCGGCTGGTTCCATCTGATCGCCAACATGCTCTTCCTGGTCGCGCTCGGTCTGCTCGTCGAGGTCGCGCTGGGCAGCCTGATGCTGATCGGCCTGTACCTGCTCTCGGGGCTCGGGTCGGTCGGCCTGTTCATCGCCGCGCAGCCGCAGGGTCTGATGCCGCTGGTCGGCGCTTCGGGCGCAATCGCCGGTCTGGTGGGGCTGTGCGGCGTGTTGTACGGCCTGCGCCGGATCCGGTTTTTCTACTTCATTGGCGTCTACTTCGATTACGTGAAAGCGCCGGCACTGGTCCTGCTCGGGCTCTGGCTCGGCAAGGAGGTGTACCAGTACATCCAGTACTCGGAGCTGAGCAACGTGGCGTATACCGCCCATATCGGCGGCATCCTGGCCGGAGCGGTTGCCGGTGCCGTCGTGCGTTTCGGGACCAATGCCGTCGATGAAGATGCGCTGGACGAGCGCGAACGCAACGAGGCCTTCGAGCGCGAACTCGGTGCGGCCCATGAGCGGCTGGCGGCGATGGAGCCCGACCGCGCGCGCGCCCTGTTCGAGCGCATGGCGCGTGACTGGCCCGGCAACGTCCGGGTGCTGGACGGCCTGTTCCGCGCCAGCCGTTTCGCGCCCGCCAGCGATGCCTATCACGACGCCGTCCAGCGTATCCTGCGTCTTGAGCCGCGGGATGATGAGACCGCGGAGCTGATGCTTACGGCCTTCCGCGATTACCGCCGGCGCGCGCGGCCGAAACCGAAGATCGGCGGCGCGGTCATGGAGCGGATGATCGATCTGCTGCTGCGTCGCGGCACGGCCGAGGAGGCGGCACCGCTCGTCCAGGCCGCCCTGAAGCACCCGCAGCGGTTCAGCGCGATCGAGGAGAGCGCGATCCGGCTCGCGCGCAAGTATCAGCGCGAAGGCGAGCGCGAGCGGGCACGATCGCTCTACCACTACCTTCTGCAGCACTTCCCTGGCACGGCGGCCGCGCGCCAGGCCGAGCGCGCGCTGACTGATGTCCGCTAACCGGCAAGCGCGTCACGCAGCGCCCGCGCCCGCGTGGCGGCCGGGTGGTCCGGGAAGCGCCTGATCACGAAATCCGCGACCTGGCGGGCCTTGTGGGGCTGCTGGAGGAAGTCGGCGAAGACCCGCGCCACCTCCAGGTACAGCGGCGGGATGGACGGGCTCTTCGGGAAGTCCTTGTGGAAGCCGTTGGCCATGCGCACGGCACGGCGGTATTCCCCGCGCTGCACCAGCATGTTCATCAGGGGTTCGTAATCGGTCTCCCGTGCCGGGCGCAGGGCGGGATCGATATCGGTGATGTCGATGAACACCTCGGTGGCCTCGCGCAGGCGGTTGGCGTCGATCAGTTCACTCAGCAGCGTGCCGGCATTGTCGACCTGGGCATCCTCGTCGTCGGTGAGTTTCAGCACCTGGTGACGTTGCTTGCGCAGTTCGATCGCGTGCTCGGGGTGCTCGCGGATCAGGCTGCCCAGACGCTGGGCCGCGGATTCGTAGTTGCCGGCCTCGATATCCTCGTCGACCGGGTCGAGCAGTTCGCCCCAGCCGTCGTCCGCGTCCGCGAGCGCCTCCGGTGCATAGCCGACGCGGTCGTGGTACTGGAAGATCAGGTAGCCCATGAGATTCATCATGGTGAAGAAGAACAGGTTCTGGAAGAAGGTGCTCAGGAAGGCCTGCGCCGCCAGAGGCAGCCCCTGGCCGAAAAGGGACATGACCGTGCCCGCGCCGCCATTGAGCAGGATGAGCAATCCGAACACCGCGAAATAGGGCCAGCCGATACGGAAGGCGATGCCGAACAGGGTCGCCGGGTTGAGGGCGGCGAAGACCGAGCGTTCCAGCGCGAGCGTCATGACGATCGCCGGGAACAGCGCGGCCACCGCGATGGTATAGACGATGAAGCCGACGAGGACCAGGGCCGGGGGCAGGATGAGCGCCAGCGCCCAGGCGAACAGGCCAAGCAGGATGAATACCGCGATCTGCTTGAACGGCAGCTCGTAGCCGTCGATCAGGGTCTCCCTATCGAGGCGCGGGGGCAGTGTGTGGCCGTTCGCCGTCTGCTCCAGGATGTCGTAGCCGTACTTGATCGAGAAAACGGCCGCGACGATCGGTACCATCAACCCGAACAGGAAACCACCACCGCCGCCGCTTGCCAGGTCGATCACGATGGCATTGGTGACCGCCAGCGCCAGCAGGACGTACAGGCCCGGCGGCGTCAGCGGGTAGAGAAAGAACCGGGGCATCCGGTTCCAGAATGGGGTGATCGTGACCGGCTTGCGTCGCATCCGTGCCGACATGGGCATCTCCGTGTGGACGTCGTTTGGGCGTGAGTATGCCGCGCGCGGGCCGTATTGTCAGGCTTCCGGGGGGCGTTCGACCGTTCACGGCGATCTCGGGAGAAACATCCGTGTCCAGTCATCGAGCAGAAGACCAGCGCGACGAACCCCAAGACCGACGCGACGAGCTGCACGCGGGATAATTGGTCGACCAACCAGTTACGGGCCGTTGAACGTGTGCAGCACGAGAGTGGCTTCCAGCGAAAAACCGGCAGAAACGGGGACGCCCCGGACCCATCAACCGAGCGGAAACGCCCGTCTTGCCGTGATCGCCACCGCGCTGACGGCACTGGTGGCGACGAGCGCCGCTGCGGCGTCGGAATCCGCCGACGACGCCGTCGAGGCGGTGCGCGATCGACCGGCCATCGATATCACGGCATCCGACGTGACCGCGACGGATCCGGAGGCAGAGGGCGCCCCGGCCGTGCGGATCGACGTGGGCCGGATTGATATTGGTGCCGGTAGCCTGATCGCAAGAGCGGGATCGGGTACAGTGCTCCAATGTTACGCTGCTGAGGACAATCCATCGCGGCAGTGCGGTGGCGCATGCGGCGATCCCCGATCGCCCCGAAAGGAATGGGCCACGGTCGCAGAAGGCCTCCAGGTCGAGCCGTTCGACCGGGCCAGCATGGAGCAGCCCGACGCGTTACCCGACGAGACGACCCTGCGCCGTCGCGGGACAATTCTCGCGTTCATCCGGCACATCCTCTGCTAACGCGACAAGGTCCGCCTGCCGGCGGGCACGCCCGAGGCCGAGCGAATCCCGCGCTACGTCCTGCAGGCATTCCACGGTCTCGCCGGGATCGCCCGGGCCCTGCGCCCCGGCGGCATCTTCGTGCTCGCCGAGCCCTCGCCGCAGCAGGCGTACCGTGGCGCGTGCCCGCTCATCCGCGAGTACGGCTGGCGCGGGCTCTACTTCCGCGCGCTCGTGCAGATGATGCACGAGCCCTGCATCGACGCTTGGCACCGGTTCGATGTCCCCGCAGAGGCGCGCGCCCACGGTGTTGTCACGGAGGAAGTGGTGGAGGGCATGCCGATCAAGCGCTGGATCCTGCGCCGGAAAAGCTGATAGGTCGATCCCGTTCCTGCGAGCTTGCTCGTCGCGTCACGCCGGGGTCTTCCATGGGGCGCTAAGTCAAAACCGGCATCACGCCAAGGCACAGAGCACGCCGAGGAAGGTGTCAGGCAGGTCGTAGCGCCGGCTGGGGAGGGTGTGGCCGCCGCCCTGCATGGCGAGCAGGCGCACGGGGACTCCGCTGGATTCGGGCGGTCCGGGTTCAGGCGGCCTCGGTCGCCTTGCCGGAATCCCGTCGACCGCGCCCGAACTCACGGGCGACGACCTTGCCGATATCGATATTCGCTTCGCGCTGGCCGAGGGCGCGACGGATCTGACGCGCGTTCACCTGCGCATCCGCTCCGTCGGTCGCGGCCAGATTCAGGAGCAGGCGTTTGCGGTACGGCTCCCCGTCCGGGGTGCGCAGCAGCAGCACGGTCGGCCACGCACCGGCACCGGGGCGGCTGCCGACGACGATGCCGATCGCACCGTTATCCAGCTGCACGAGGCTGCCGACCGGCCAGGTGCCGACACAGCGGATGAAGGCCTCGACGAGTTCACTGCCGAAGGTCTCTTCCGCACTCCGGTAGAGCTCCTGCAGCGCCTGATCCGGGCGGAACGCCGCCCGGTACGGTCGATCCACGGTCATGGCGTCGAAGCTGTCCGCCAGCCCGGCGATGAGGGCCTGGCGCGGCAGGGAGTCGCCACCGGCGCCGTTCGGGTAACCGCGGCCATCAATGCGCTCGTGGTGCTGGCGCACGATGGCGAGGGCTTCGGCGGGCAGCCCGGCCGCGGCCAGTTGTTCGCCGCCGATCTCCACGTGCTGGCGCATGGTCGCGCGCTCGCCCGAGGACAGGGGCCGTTTCTTGGTCAGCGTCTCGCGTGGCACCTTGATCATGCCCACGTCCATGAGCAGCGTCCCGAGACCGAGACACTGCAGGCCCTTGCCTTCCATACCGAGGCTGGCGCCGAAGGCGAGGGCGATCGCGCAGGAATTCGCCGCGTGGTCCGCCAGGTAGGAATCGTGGCGTTGCAGGCGACTCAGCCACAGGGAGGGGCTGGCGTCCGCGTTGATCAGCCGCGACATCTGATCGACCGCCCGGGTCGCGCGCGTGATGTTGAGCGGGCGATTCTGGTGGAGCCGCAGTAGCGATTCCCGCACCGCCTCGGAGGCGGCATCGCGGATATTCGAGGCCGCATGCACGAGTCTGCCAAAGCGGGCCCGGTCGGGGTGTGTGGTCGGCTCGAACAGCGTGCCCGCGCACTCGCGCAGGGCCTCCGGCACCCGGCGTTGCTTGAGGGCCTCGTGCGTCGGTGAACCGATCTGCTCTGTGTGGAGGGGCTGGCGCTTGCCCGCTGCCATCACGGCCTCGGCCGCCGCCGGCTCCGACTGCCCGAGATCAATGTATACGCTGCGGCAATAGGCCCGCAAGGTTTCGATCTCCTGCTCCGTGGCAATCCGGAAACCCTGGAATATGAACGGCGTTTCGACCCACGGGCGGTCCAGCGCATGAATATGCAGTCCCAGGCGGAGGAGATCCACTGGCACCGCTGTCGATTGTTCGTTGAGATTCATGACCGGAACCTCCTGACGTCAGTCACGGACGTAAAGGGCCGGACGCATCGCCTGCGCCGCACTCCCGGCTGGACTTTCGGGCGATTGTCGAATCTTGCCACGGCACATCTTGCCATTACGAGATACGGTTCACACTTTTGGGGGATATCGCGCGGTTTATGGCCGGTTTTGGTGGGGAGCACGCACCTTTGGGCTATATAGGGCGCACAGGGGTGTCAACGCGCTTTGCCGCCCAAGGCGGTCCATCGCCGGGCTTCAGTGCGCGGTTGGTCCGCTGGGTCTAATCGGGCGAGCGGTGGACGGACTGCAGCCGTTTCATGGCGCGGTTGAGCAGAGTCTGGACCGCGTTGACGCCGCGATCGTGGATGATGCGGCTGGCATCCACCTCGCTTGACGGCAGTTCCTCGCCGAGCAGGATCACCTGCAGATCGCGTTCGCGACGCAATCGATCGTAGAAGTGTTCGGTAACCGGCCCACGCTGCTCGCCATGGGAAAGCAACAGTTGCACGGCTTCGCCGAGCGCGTCTTCGTAGGTCTCCATAGCATGCCTCCATGGATCGGGATGTTATCCCTATTGTAGGTTATCAGGGGCGCCGTCAGTCGATCCGGATCGTGCGCGAGTACAGGCGCACCGGGTCGGCGCCGTCGTCGTGGATGCCGCGGCAGAGGCGGAAATCCATCAGCACGGGCTGTGTGCCATCGCTGTAGTAATATCCGACCACCTGCCGGGTGTCGCGGCTGGAGGGCGGGTTATCGGCGTCAGCAGCGGACGTCGTGACCGTGAGCCCGAGCCCGATGCACGTGGCAAGGACAGGGCGCTTACGCATGCGAATCGTCCCTCCGGAACCTTGGGTTCAGTGTCGTGGAAGCCGCCCGGCCTGACAACCCGGGAAACGCCCCGCGGCCTCAGTCACAGAGGCGGTTGCTGGCCGCGGACGGCGTAATGACTTTCGCGGCCGGCATGCCGCGGTCCAGCCAGGCGCGGATATCGGTGATCGTACGACCACGCTGGCGGTCGCGCGTGAGGTAGTGATAGCCCTCCGGGTACAGCCGCAGGGCGATCCCCGGCCCGGCCTTGCCCAGTTGCCGGAACAGCGCGCAGGCGGCGGCATGCGGGATGATGTCGTCGCGCTCGCCGTACAGTACGAGCGTGCCGGGTGGCAGTGAGGGGATCCGCTGTAACGCCCGGTCCATAAGGTCGACTACACCATAGACCATGTCGATGCGGACTGCGCGCAGTATGTCGGGATCGAGTGCGTGCAGGCGCGCGATCGTCGGATCGTCGGTGACGCGGATATCGACCAGGGCACGTCCCCAGCTCTGGCGCGGGCGGGCCCCAGGCGCGATCCAGTGGCTCAGTCGCAGCGTCGCCCGCTGGATCCAGGGCAGGCTGTCCCAGCCGTGAACCGCCGGTGCCAAGAGGATCGTACTCGCGGGCCGGATGGCGCGGTCTCCAGTCACGGCGAGTGTCGCGATGGCCCCGCCCATGCTGTGACCGAGCAGATGGACCGGGGTGTCCGGATACCGCTGTCGGAGGAGCCGGTAGGCGCTGCGTGCGTCGCGGACCAGCGCCCGCTGACCCGCCCAGAAGCCGCGGGTGGCCGTATCGCCGAAGCCCCGTTGGTCATATGCGTACACCCGGTACCCCGCTGCCGCGAGGTGCGGAGCAAGGGCGAAGAAGATCCGGCGGTGTTCGCTGAAACCGTGCAGCGCCAGCACGATGCCGCGCGGCTTGCCCGCACCCGACCAGCGGGTCAGCGGCATTCTGAGGCCGTCGGCGGCGATCCAGTCCGTATCGGTGAGGCGCGGCCGCGGGGCATCCCCGGTTGGCGAGGGTTTGTCGGGGCCCGCGCAGGCCGTGAGCACGAGGGCGACCAGCAACATCGCCCCGCCCCGGATCGAGGGTCGGCGGGCTTGCCGACCCGGGGGGGCGCCGGTTACCACATCAGGTCGTCGGGCACGCGATACGCCGCATACGGGTCCTCATCCGTATCCTTGCCGCGCTCATCCCCCGAATTGAGCACCAGTACCGCCTCCGGGGCGATGCTGCGGACCCGCCGGGCCACCTTCGCCGGCACGAGTTCGCAGCGCTCACCGTCGCTCACGACCGCAAGCTCCCCGCGCGCGATCCGGCCCTGTTGCGTCCCCGTGACCGCGATCTCGCGCACGCGCGCGCCTTCGGTGAAACGATAGGGTACGCCGGCATAGGCACGATCGATGCGGTTTGCACGCATGATCTGACGCAGCTGGTCGGCCTTCTCCTCGGCGGTTGGCTGGCGTTTATCCGCCGGGGCTGGTTTGTCCGCGGGCTTCTCTGTCCCCTTCGGCGGCGCGGCGCGGGGGCCGCCCTTGTCGCCGACGGACTGTTGCGCGGATTGACGCGCCTTGTGGCCGCCACCGGATTTTTTCGGGCCCCCGCGCCTGCCGCCGCCGCGGCGCCGGCGGTCCTGTCGTGACCGGTCCAGACTTTCCTCATCGGCGAGGCCCGCCTGGACCAATTGTTCCTGCAGCGAAGTGGACATATCGGCTGGTCATCGTGATGGAGAAACCGGGCACACAGAATACCGATCGGCGGCGCACGCGCCTACCGTCGGGGCGCCGCGGTCACCCCGAGCGGCCGCCCGGGGCCACGCTCGCGCGTACGCCTGGTTTCCCGTATTCGCTGTCGCTGGGTGGTCGCCTCCGATCTCCCTGACGCCCCGGCGCAGCCGATCCGATGAGTCGGGTACGACCGGCGGCCGTCCGATCGGTTTCCCCGGGAGCCTATCCGGTGCGTTTGCCGAACGGTCAGCGCCCGCGCGATTCCAGCGTGTCCATGCGGGCGTGCATCTGCTGCATCAGCCGCAGCATCTCCTGACGCTCGTCGTGGGCCCGCGCCTCGATCTCCGCGCGCTGTTGCATATCATCGGCGTGCACGCTCTCCTGCATCGTGGTCACGATGATGCCGATAAAGAGATTGAGTACGGTCAGCGACGTGATCAGGATGAACGCGACGAAGAAGATCCAGGCCAGGGGGAACTCTCCGATTACCGGTCGTGCAACGCTCATCGACCAGCTCTCAAGCGTCATGATCTGGAACAGCGTATAGAACGAGCGGGCGAGCGAGCCGAAGAAGCGCGGGAAGTCGTCACCGAACAGTTGCGTGCCCATGACCGCGAAGATGTAGAACACCATCAGCAGCAGGAACACCACCCAGCCGATGCTCGGCAGGGCCCGCAGCAGGGATTCGATCAGTTTGCGCAGGCGCGGTACCTTGCCGAGCAGGCGCAGGACCCGGAGGATGCGCAGGGTACGCAGGATCGCGAACGGCCCGGATGCCGGGACGAGCGCGATCGCTACGATCAGGAAGTCGAAGACGTTCCAGGCGCTGCGGACGAAGCGCAGGTCGAATGCGATCAGTTTCAGGGCGATCTCGACCACGAAGATCGCCAGGACCGCCTGCTCGACGGCCCGGATCGCGGGGCCCTGGGCGGCCATGATCGAATCCGAGGTCTCCAGGCCCAGGGTCGCCGCGTTCAGCACGATAAGCGCGATGATCCCGTTCTGGACATGCCGGTTTTCGACCCATGCGCCCAGGCGCTCGCGCAGCGATGGGTTGGTCATTTCCTGCATAAGCGGTTCACCGTCAAGACACGGCGCAGCAGTATACGCGCAACTCCGTCTCCGAAGCAGGCCTGCAACCCCGTGTCGGTGTGCCATAGAATGGTGGCCCGTCCGGAAATGCCCGCGCTGGCGCGCGCCTCCGGCGCCCGGAGCGGGGAGCCGCGTTGTCCGGTACGCAGATCGGTTGTTGCGGGATCATGACTATGTCCGATTATCGCTATTACACCTGCGATGTGTTCACCCGGGAACGCTTTGGCGGCAACCCGCTGGCCGTGGTTCCGGATGCGCGTGGACTCGATACCGGGGCGATGCAGGCCCTGGCAGGGGAGTTCAATTACTCCGAGACGACGTTCGTGTTCCCGCACGGGGACCGGAACACGCGCGCGGTGCGCATCTTCACGCCGACGGTGGAAGTGCCGTTCGCCGGCCACCCGAACGTGGGCACGGCGTTCATGCTGGCGGCACTTGATGAAGTCGAATGGGATGCGGATGCCGCGCTGGTCCGCTTCGAGGAGAAAGCCGGGACCGTACCAGTGCGCATCGTGCGTGATGAGCATGGCGGCGTGTTCTGCGAACTGACGGCGCCGGGGCCGCTCGCGCTCGGGCCGGAGCTGCGGATCGAGGATGTGGCGGCGGCGCTCGGGCTGGAGGCCGAGGATATCGTCACGACCATGCACCCGCCGCGCGTCGCCTCGGTCGGACTGCCGTTCGTGGTGGTCGAGGTGGCGAGTCGCAGGGCGCTGGCCCGCGCGGTGCCGGACATTCGTGGCATGAAAGCCCTGCAGGGGCGCGGGATCACGCCGGATATCCACCTCTACACCCGCGATACCGAAGAACTCGATCTGCAAACGCGCATGTTTGCGCCGCTGGACGGCGTACTGGAGGATCCGGCCACCGGGAGCGCCAACAGCGCGTTGATCGGGCTGTTGGGGCAGGTCGATCCGGCTGCCTCCGGCCAGTGGCGGTGGCGCATCGCGCAAGGTGTGGATATGGGCCGCGCGAGCGAGCTGTTCGGTTCCGTCGAGAAAGCGGCGGGTGGGGTCTCCGCGGTGCGGATGGGCGGTTACTGCGTGCCGGTCTTTGCCGGGACGTTCTCCTGGTGATGGGCGCCCGCGGGTTCGCAGTGGGAGGCGCTTGTGCGAACGATCTTCAGTGACGACCAGCTGCTGCATCACGGCCGCGGCGAGATGAACGGCGCGCGACTGATCGACGAAGGCGAGCGCGCCGTAATGCCGTCGGGGTGCTGACCGGATTCGAGGGTGTCTGACTTCGGCCTGGATACAGTCGTGCGTGTCCATCGGATCGTTCAACCGGATATTGGATCATGGTGAACACAACCCTGCAGGTACTCGACAGCCCGTTTTCGATTCATCGCCTGGCGGCCGGAGCAGCGGTCCCCGAGCGCGTTACGGCCTGCAGTTTCCACTGGATCGCTCGCACCGACGAAGAAACCTCGATCGTCTGCCCATCATCGGTGGCCGTATCCGGCGCCCGTACGGAGCCGGGGTGGGCATGTATCAAGGTGATGGGGCCTGTCGATTTCGCGGTAACGGGATTGCTGGCCGGACTGGCACGGGTGCTGGCCGACGCGGGGATCAGCATCTTCGCACTTTCCACATTCGATACGGATTATCTGCTCGTGCCCTCGAGCCGTATCGATGAAGCGGTGACGCTGCTGCGGCGCGCCGGCTACGGGTTCTGAAAATCGGCGCGTGTTCCCCATGTGACGTGCAACCCCGCGCTAGGAGCCTGTCCGGGAAACCATGTACCTACTGCGCGCGTACCACAGCGGCGTCTTTCCGCGATCGCTC
>Ga0207714_1000018_pt1 | contig 95660 bp, 96 predicted proteins | sample PonA232FremontCA_2_FD_187270 | JGI IMG/M metagenome (GOLD analysis project Ga0207714, IMG submission 187270) | Marine sediment microbial community from Fremont, CA, USA - Pond A23 Sediment 2 (SPAdes) | ecosystem: Environmental > Aquatic > Marine > Unclassified | place: USA: Fremont, California... | reverse complement strand
CCCCCCGGTCAACCGGCCCGACCAACGACTCACAGGCCTCGTCGAATGTGACTTCCACGAACACCACGACCACCCCCGAAAGATCCAATGCGACGAACGCGTCAGATGAGACAACCCACTCTAACAATACCACATCCCCTGGAGCGACAACCACCACACCCAATTCATCAAAGGGTGCCAACACGAGCACCGCCACGACGGCACCCAACAATTCAACCGCAAACAGCGGATCAGCCGACAGGAGTAACCAGTCGATGACCGGGACCTCCGATCAGGGGACTAATACTTCGACTCCACCATCCGGCAACTCGTCCGATAGCGACTCCGATTCCGCCTCGGACAACTCGACGAGCGCTCCGGAGGAGTCATCAACATCGCCCGGGTCAACGGATGAACAGACGGAAGCCGCCAGTTCGACTGACACGTCGGGCGGTTCATCCACATCAGATCGCTCCTCGAAGGACGATTCGTCCTCGGATCCGGATGACTCCGATACCGCGTCCACTCACGATCCAGTAGAGCCTCCTGCAAACGAGGAGTCAGACGAACAGCCCGGTGATTCACCCAATACATCGCCCGGCTCGGCTGACAACACCGATCAGCCCGACTCGGCCACTGACGCCGAGACCTCAAGCGACGACAGTTCCTCCGGCGATGGTACTGCGACCGATTCATCCGCATCGGACTCCGCTGAGGACTCCGATGGATCTGATCGCTCGGCCCCCGCCGACACGTCGAGTGACCACCCCTCTTCGGATGACGATGCCGACGACACGACTACTGAGGCGTCCGAATCGGACGACGGCGTGGCAGGTGAGGCGGATTCCGACGGTGGCTCCACCGAATCCAGCGACGACTCGACAGCCGATGACGGCAGCGACACGTCATCCTCGCCAGACGATGCCGACGGCACCGATTCGTCGTCTGCTGATGCCTCTACTGGGTCAGAGTCCGCATCTACCGAGGACGATGGCGAGACCGCTACACAGAGTGGTGCATCCGACACGGATGATGACACGTCGACGAGCGATGGAGACGCGAGCGACAACGGTGCACCCGATGACGACGGCGGTGACTCGGCCGCGTCGAGCCCTTCGTCCTCTGACGGTGATACTGGATCGACGGATGATGCGTCCGGATCAAGCGCGGACGCCGCAGGCGGTACTACTGATTCGTCCACCTCAACCGGCGAATCAACGAGCGGTGCAAGCGCGTCTGGATCAGATAGTGACTCCGCAAGCGACACTGACTCGTCTGCATCCGGTGGTGGATCCACAGGCAGTGATGCAGCCGGTTCGACAAGCGACTCCTCAGGCGGCGGAGGATCGTCGACATCGGAAAGCAACAGCGACGCGTGAGGCGGGATTTGGCTGTTGTTCACCTATTAACGGCTAATTCTCTGCCCGCTGGACAATGCCGATGTATCGCACGCTGAATGCGATGGGGCGGCCGAGCGTGCTCAATCGTGGACCTTCTGGCATCGAGTCTCTACTCCCACCGGATTGTTCGCCTGCCGGCCGTAGACACCGATTACTCGCAGACTGCGACGGGGTCGTGTCGATTGCTAGTCGGCGCATTCTCATAGATAATCGCACATTTTTTCCTGGCCTTGCTGCGTAGTGGGCACTTAGTTAACTACAATCGGTGTGAGACTCCCACCGCGAGGGTTCAAACACATGGTCTGTTCGCAACCTGGCCCGCGGGAGGAATCATGAGTAACAAACAGGTCGCTCCCCCGTCAATCACAGAACCGCTCACCGACCACCCCGCGGATGATCAGCTGGACCGTGACGACATTTTCGAGATCCTGAGCAACCGTCGGCGCCGGTATATCCTCCACTACCTCAAAGAGCACGACAGCGAGTCCGAGGTTGGCCTACGCGAGGTCGTCGATCAAGTGGCCGCCTGGGAGAACAATACGTCAATTGAGAACCTCCAGTCAGCGAGTCGAAAACGGGTCTATACCGCCATCAAACAGTCCCACCTGCCTAAACTCAAGGATAAGGGTGTCATTGAGTTCGACCGCCAACGCGGGACCATGTCGCTTACCGACGCTGCTCGTGAGGTCGAACTGTATCTGGAGTATGTACCGGAGGAGGAGGATCTTAGCTGGGGGGAGTATTACTTCTCGCTTTCGGTCGCCTGTGTCGCTGTTGTCGGGGCTTCTTATCTCGGCATTCCACTGTTTGACCGCCTCTCCGGTGTTGTACTTGTCGCCATCATTGTCGTCCTCTTCACCGTCTCGTCGATCGTTCACCTCTATTACTCATACACCCGCCAGTCAAGCGCCAAACACGCCCCACCGACGGCGTATCGATGACTGCAGCCGCCTCACTCCGGTCGACGACCGCCCTGCTGTGTTCGGCTGTCCGACCGTCCACGAGCGGAGGAATGCGTCGATGGCTTCCGATAGACTCCGGCGTATCGTGACGACGCTCGTCGGTGATGACTCAGATGCGCTCACCGCGGAACAAGCGTTCCGGCTGCTGGCAAACCGACGACGACGTCGGGTCATCGAGGTGTTACTCGAAGCATCTGAACCGCTTACACTCAATGAACTGGTTGAGGCCGTGACCGAGACCGAACAGACCGACGCGACCGATGCGTCCTCGGTTCGGGACTCGGTGTACGCCTCCCTGTATCAAACGCACCTGCCGTGGCTCGTCGCCGAGAACGTGATTGAGTACGACCAGACCGCCGATCGCATCGCGCTTACCGACCGTGGCACCCAGCTCCAACAGTATCTTGAAACGCCGCCCCGCCGGCCGGCCGCCGATCGTTGGCCACTCGTGTACCTCGGTGCGGCGATCGGCTTTGGAGGGCTCATTCTCCTGTGGTGGCGTCGACTGGACGCGATGGTATCGTTGTATATCGCTATTGTCGGTGCCGGACTGTTCCTCGTGCTGTCGCTGATCCACCTAGTTATGTCACGCTCATGACGGCCGTAATACCTCGGCGCTATCGGACCTCCAACTCAGGACCGGCTACCGGCGCTGTGGGTGGCTGTTGCTCCGATGTGTATCGAGCCGGGATCTCTGCACAAAAGACGATCCCGTGCGGGGATCAGTCGTCGTCAGCCGGGACCATCTGCTGGGCGTCCTCAAGCATAAGCGCCTCAAGCGAGTCGTCGGCCATTTGGCCGACCGCGAGAGCGCTGTAGGCGGTCTGGTCGCTGAGAGTTATGCCGTCAACCTCAAGAACCACCTCGTTACTGCCCGCTGGCATGATCTCGATCGTGTATTCGCCTGCATCAAGCTGTTCGTACTCGCTGGCCGACCGGAACGCGAGGTTCTCGGCGATCATCGACCCACCAGCGGCGCGAATGTCTACCGATGGAGCGTCCGGAGCGGCGTGGACACATCGCAACTCGGCCTGATCGGACGGGATCCGCCCGGGGTCGTCGGTCAGAACCGTCAACTCGGCCTCAGAGAGGAGACCGGTTGCCAGTGCGGTGTGTTCGGTCTCCTCATCAAAGGAGAACGATGCGTCGATAACCGGCTCTGATTCGCCCGTGGGGACGACCTCAATATGTCGGCGGCCGGCCTCAATCTCGGCGTAGTCGGTCGTATCCTTGTACGCGATGTCGGTGAACGCGGGGTCGCCGTCGACGTGGATGTCGACTGTTGGGGCGTCTGGACAGCAGTGGCCGACCCGAACGCGGGCATTGTCTACCATGGGTGAGAACCTCCACCTGCACATTCCCCGGGGACCATCAAGTGTATAGAGCCGATAGCCGTCTTAACCGGTCATTATCGCCTTTGTACCGACTCTTCACTGAGCCGAGGATCAAAGAAAGTAGTCCCGGGAGGATTCGAACCTCCGTCGTCAGCCCCAGAAGCTGACAGGATTGGCCACTACCCCACGGGACTGCATACTATCGTTCCTGCCACCCGCACTTATGTACTGCGGTGTCGCCCGAACGTGTTGGCCGTATCGTACTCCCTGGGGATGGCTTTGTGTCCGAGCCGACCTTATTTATTCACCGCAGGCGCACTACCAGGTATGTACATTGGACGATTCGTCATCGTCGGTCCGGATGTCGCCGCATACCGGGTCTCCTCGCGATCGTTTCCGAACCGACAGATCCTGGATCGGGGTGATACCCTTACTGTTGCCCCTACCCCGGATGCCCCGGAGACCGAGAACCCCTATGTTGAGTACAACTGCGTCCGTGTCCTTGCGGATCCAGCGAGTGCCGTCCTCGGCAACGGGTCACACGTCGATCCGATCGCCGAGAAGCTCACACTCGGGTACCCGCCGCGGGACGCCCTCGCCGAGGCGCTCCTTGCGCTTGACTACGAGAAGGACGATTATCATACGCCGCGGATCGCCGGTATCGTCGGCCCGACCGGTGCCCACATCGGCATCGTTCGACGCGACGCACTCATCGTTGAGGCGGTAACCGAACCGACGCTGGTGGCAACCTACGAACGCGATGCGCCGACGCCCTTCGCCTTTGAGATGGCCGACGCCCAGGCAGCAGCGACAGCCGCCTACGAACTTGACTTCGAGCACCCTGTCTGTGCCGCTGGCATTGTCCGTGATGACGGTGACTTCGAGGTGGCCATCGAAAATGATCCGACTGCCTGACGCGCGTCGGGCAACGGCCCTATAGGCGTCGGCCGCGTACTGGTGGTGAATGGGCGAGTTCGAACTCATCGACCGGGAGGCGACCGAAAGCCCCGGCGACGAGTGGACCGATATCGATGTCGGTGACACCGAGGCCGACCGGATTGCTCGCCAGCGCGACCGCGAGTTCCAGGAGTTTCGCAAACGCATCAAGAACACCGAACAGTTCAAAGTCGAGGCATCGGTCTTCGACGACGCCACCTTCGCAGCCCTCTACCGGCTGGTTCAAGACGGTGTCGTCGCCGCCTTCGGCGGTCCGGTTTCGACGGGCAAGGAGGCGAACGTCTATCTTGCACTGGGCGGCGACCGGGCGGCGAGCGCACTTGCGACGACCGACCCCGAGGTAGCGGTTAAGGTCTACCGCATCACAGCCGCCGAGTTCGAGGACATGGAGGCCTATCTCGCCGGTGACCCCCGGTTTGAGGAACTTGGTGACACTAAGCAGATCGTCCTTGCATGGACACAAAAGGAGTTTGCCAACCTTGAGCGGGCCCGGCGGGCGGGCGTCCGCGTCCCACAGCCACTCGGGGTTGAGCGGAACGTGCTCGTCATGGAGTTTATCGGCACGGAACACGACCGTGGTCGCCGTCTCGCGGAGGTCGACATCGAGAACCCCGAGACGGCCTACGAGGTGGTTCGTGAGTACATCCGGCGGCTCTATGCCGCTGGCCTCGTCCACGGCGATCTCTCGGAGTACAACCTGCTGGTTCATGAGGGCGAACTCGTCGTCATTGACGTCGGCCAGGCGGTGACGATCCACCATCCCAACGCCGAGGCGTTTCTCGAACGCGACTGCGAGAACGTGGCCTCGTTTTTTACCCGGCAGGGTTACGCCGTTGACGGCGATACCCTCCTGTCGTGGGTCAAGGCTAACGCCGATCCCGACCGGTGAGTTAACGGCCACATGTACGTGAATCCCCGCCGCTCTGATCGATCGCGGTATTGTGGGTGATTCTCCGATACGCTCCACGCCGCTTTGCCCGTTGGATCCTGCTTTGCGGACGGCCGATAGCCTGAAAGAGTTAAACAGGTCGTTACCGTATAGCTTGTATGCAGCACGTGACGATCCCGCAGGACCGCATTGGCGTGTTGATCGGGGAAGGCGGTGAAACGCTGCGGGAGATCGAGCGTCGTGCGGACGTGCGATTGAATGTCGATTCACAGAACGGCTCGGTCGAGATTGACCAGCAGCCGGACGCCGATCCCGTTCGCTCGCTCAAGGGCCCGGAGATCGTCCGGGCGATTGGCCGCGGTTTTGCCCCCGAGGACGCCCTCTCGTTGCTTGAGGACGAGATGATGATGTTCGACCTCGTTGATATCGATGCGGCGGCGCGAAACAAGTCCGATCTCAAGCGCAAGAAGGGGCGACTCATCGGCGAGGACGGGCGGACCCGCGAACTCATGGAGGAACTCACCGGCGCGAGCGTTGTCATCTACGGCTCGACGCTCGGTGTCATCGGCCAGCCCGAGGCGGTTGATGCCGTCCGACAGGCTGCCGAGATGCTTCTTGACGGCGCCCCTCACGGTGCTGTCTACTCGTTCCTTGAGGAGAAGCGCAACGAGCTCAAACGCCAGGAACTGTCCTACCACCGCTTTCCGGAGAGCTCCTGATACCGTCACTCCTCGTCGCCGGCGGTTCTCTCCTCCCGGTTGAAGCCTAAGAACTAACCCGATTGATGTGGTAGAGTGACATCCGTGGCCGATCACCACGACGACGGTCCGGAGCGGATCGGCGACCTCGTCGACCGTCTCCAGGAGGTCCGGGCGGACGCTGAGGAGCGCGCTACCGCTGCCGAGGAGGGTGTCCTCCTTGATCAACTCGAGGAGGTCAAGACCCGCCTGCTCGCCTTCGGCCGTGCGCTCGGTGGTGACCCCTCGGACGTGACGGACCTGCCGTTTACCGAGGAAGCGACGCGGGATCGGATGCCCGAGCCGCTGTATGTGCGTCACGACCAGGAACTCCTCAACCAGGTCACAAGCTGGCTTCTTCAGGGCCAACACGTCGGCCTGATCAGCCCCTATGGGACCGGCAAGAGCTCCTTCCGTGAGATTGTTCTGCGCGATCTCAGCGCCCACGATGGATTCATCGTGACGGCACTGCCTAACGCCAAGGACACCACCGCCCGCCAGCTCTATCAGTCGGTCATCAAAGCAGCCTTCGACGCCGGTTACGAGCTTGATACTGATCAGTACTGGCAGACCCGCGATGGCATCCCCTGGGCGACTGAGGATGCCCGCCAGGCGGTCTTTGACATCGCAGCGAAGCTCGATGCCGACGATACCCTGTTGTACCTGCTTGTCGATGAGATTGAGGTCCTGCCCGCCGACTTGCTTTCGCCGCTTCAGGTTGCCGGTGATGCTGGGATCCGTCTGTTCCTGACGGGCACGCCCGAGGGGCGCGAACGACTACGCGAGCTTCGGAACACGCTCGATTCCCGGTTGCGGTACTACACCGATATTGCGCCGTTCTCGCCGGCGGACATCGACGAGTACGTCGCCCGGTCGCTTGCGTACTTTCGGGACGACTCCTATGAGGGCCAGTCCCAGGAGCTATTCACCCCAGGGGCGATTGAGGACATCCACGACCGGACCGACGGCGTCCCCCGGGAGGTGCGCATGGAGTGTCGGGATCTCTTCACCCGGGCGGCGTTCGTCTGGTACCGGACCGGTCAGTCGATCGACCGCGTGCAGGTCACCCCGGAGTTGAAATACCAGCGGTTTGGCATGGAGCGCTAGGCGCTGCACCGGCCGTCCTGCTCCGACAACCAAAGCTATTATATAGAATCACAATCTAACAACAACCGATTATGGCACAACAGATGGGCAATCAGCCGCTTATCGTACTTTCCGAGGAGAGCCAGCGCACCTCGGGCGAAGACGCGTATTCAATGAACATCACGGCCGGACAGGCCGTCAGCGAGGCCACACGGACCACACTCGGTCCCAAAGGGATGGACAAGATGCTCGTCGACTCGACGGGCAGCGTTGTCGTCACCAACGACGGCGTCACCATCCTTCAGGAGATGGACATCGAGCACCCGGCGGCCAACATGATTGTCGAGGTCGCCGAAACCCAGGAGAGCGAGGTCGGCGACGGCACGACGACGTCGGTCGTCATCGCCGGTGAACTCCTGAAGAAGGCCGAGGACCAGCTTGATCAGGACATTCACGCCTCCACGCTCACGCAGGGCTACCGACGCGCTGCCGAGCGTGCCAAGGAAGCCCTCGAGAATGCCGCCATCGACGTTGACGCCGACGACACCGAGATTCTTGAGTCCATCGCCGCCACGGCGATGACCGGCAAGGGCGCCGAGAGCGCCCGCGACACGCTTGCCGACCTCGTCGTCCGCGCGGTCCGCAGCGTGGCCGACGAAGAGGGCATCGACACGGACAACGTCAAGATCGAGAACGTCGTTGGCGGTGCCATCGAGAACTCCGAACTCGTCGAGGGCGTCATCGTCGACAAGGAGCGCGTCCACGACGACATGCCGTACTTCAAGGAGGACGCCAACGTCGCCGTCCTTGATGACGCACTTGAGGTCCGCGAGACCGAGATCGACGCCGAGGTCAACGTGACCGACCCCGATCAGCTCCAGGAGTTCCTCGATCAGGAGGAGCAACAGCTCCGGGAGATGGTCGACAACCTCGTTGAGGCCGGTGCCGACGTCGTCTTCGCACAGGACGGCATCGACGACATGGCCCAGCACTTCCTAGCCCAGGAGGGCATTCTCGCAGCCCGGCGCGTCAAGTCCGACGATTCCGAGCGCCTTGCTCGCGCGACCGGCGCCCGCGTCGTCGCCAACGTCAACGACATCACCGCCGAGGACCTCGGTCACGCCGGCTCTGTCGCCCAGAAGGAGATTGCGGGCGACCAGCGGCTCTTCGTTGAGGATGTCGAGGAGGCCAGGTCCGTCACGATGATCCTCCGCGGTGGCACCGAGCACGTCGTCGACGAGGTCGAACGCGCCGTTGAAGACGCCATGGGCGTCGTGCGTGTCACCCTCGAGGACGGTAAGGTGCTGCCCGGTGGCGGTGCCCCCGAGGTTGAGATCGCCCAGGAACTTGAGGACTTCACTGACTCTGTCAGCGGCCGCGAGCAGATTGCCGTCGAGACCTTTGCCGAGGCACTTGATGTTATCCCGCGGACGCTCGCCGAGAACGCTGGGCTCGATCCCATTGACTCACTGGTCGAACTCCGCAGCGAGCACGACGCCGGCAACACCGCTGCCGGTCTCGATGCCTACTCCGGCGATGTCGTCGACATGGCCGAGCAGGGCGTTGTCGAGCCGCTGCGCGTGAAGACCCAGGCTATTGAATCGGCCACAGAAGCTGCCGTCATGATCCTCCGGATCGACGACGTGATCGCTGCTGGCGACCTCAAGGGTGGCAGCGGTGACGACGACGAGGACGAGGACATGCCCGGTGCCGGCGCCGGCGGTATGGGCGGCGGCATGGGTGGTATGGGCGGTGGCATGGGCGGCATGATGTAAGGCCGCTCCGGCCCGTCACTTCACTCCGATCTGTCGTATCGCGCGCTTTTTCTCAGTCTCTGCGTCAACCCGTAGTAGTGCTAACTAGTCGTTGTTGGCCGCGACGACGGTGGCTACCGCTTGACGATATGAATCGGCCGGTCAAGCGCGACCTCCGCAGCCTCCTTGACCGACTCCGCTAGCGTCGGGTGCGTGTGGATCGTGTCGGCGACCTCCTCAAGGGTGGCCTCGGTCTCGATGGCTAGGGTGATTTCTGCGATCAGCTCGGTTGCCTCCGGTCCGACGACCTGCCCTCCGATGACCCGGCCGTCCTCGTCGCCGACGATTCGGACGAAGCCTTCCGGCTCGTCCTGCGCAACGGCCCGTCCGGAGGCCCGGAAGGGGAACTTCCCGACAATCGGATCGATCCCGGCCTCGCGGGCGTCCGCTTCGGTCATCCCGGCGACGGCGATCTCGGGGTCGGTGAATACCGCAGCCGGCACGGTTTTGTAGTCGATCGCGACATCGTGGCCGGCGATGTGCTCGGCGGCGACAATCCCTTCGCGGAACGCCTTATGAGCCAACATCGGCTCGCCGAGGACATCTCCGATGGCGTAGATGTGTTCGACATCGGTCTGGAGATGGTCATCGACCGAGATGCGCCCCCACTCGTCGGTCTCGATGCCGGCCGCCTCTAGGTTGGCCGTCTCAGTGAGCGGATCCCGGCCAATGGCCACCATGATCTCCTCGCCGGTGTACTCGCGGCGATCCTCTTCGTCATCAACGGAGACGGCCGAGACCGTCACCGTACCGTCATCGTTCTCCCACCACTCGCGGGCCTCCATACCGAGTTCGTAGGTGACGCCGTGTTCGTCACCCTTCTTTGTCACCGGCCGGACGAGATCGTCCTCATAGCCCCGAAGCCCGTTGGGCGGTCGACCAACCAGCGTGACATCACAGCCGAGCTTGCCGAGGTATCCGGCCGTCTCGAAGCTGATGTACCCGCCGCCGATGATGACCATCGACTCCGGCAGGCTGGTCTTGTTGAGGACCTCCCGTGAGTCAAGGACGTGCTCGGAGTCAAAGGAAAACCCTGGGAGCTCTGTCGGAACCGAGCCTGTTGCGATAATCGCGTTCTCGAAGGCGACGCGTTCGGTTTCTTCACCGTCCTCGTCATAGACGGCGGCGGTGTGATCGTCAACGAACTCCGCCCGGCCGTGGACGATCCGGGCGCCGTTCCCTTTGAGGAGTTTGCTGACGCCACCGGTGACCCGCCGCACGACGCGGTCCTTCCAGCGGGCCATCTCGTCGTATTTTACCTCCGGCTCGGCGTAGATGCCCATGTGCTCGCCGTCGCCGACCCGGTGGACCATCGTCGAGGCCTTGATCAGTGCCTTCGAGGGGATACACCCGCGGTTGAGACAGGTCCCGCCGACATCCTCCATCTCAACGACTGTCGTGTCCAGATCGAGCATCGCGGCCCGGATGCCCGCGACGTATCCGCCGGGACCGGCGCCGATCACCAGTACGTCGGTCTCGGTCGTGTCATCTGCGACCATACCCCTGCGGTCACGGTCCGGGGTCTTAAGCGACGGGGCTCAGGAAACCACTCAGTTCTCGCGGGTGACCTCGTAACCGGCGTCACGAATCGCGTCAGTAATCCGCTCGGCGTGGCTTGCTCCGCTGGTGATCACCTGGAAAACCAGGTAGGCGTCGCCAACATCAAGATCCGTCACCGCCCGCTCGTGCCGCACGTTCTGAATATCTCCTCCGGCGTCAGCAATGGCACTCGAGATATCCGCCATCTTCCCAGGGCGGTCGTCGATGTGGACCCGCAGCTGAAGCAGTTGCTGGCGGTCGGCGAGTGCGTGGTCGATGACCGTCCGGAGCATCGACATGTCGATGTTGCCACCACACAACAGCGGGACGACCTTCTCGTCTGTCACATCAAGCTCATCGGAGAGCAAGGCCGCCACTGAGGCGGCGCCGGCCCCTTCGACGAGCTGCTTGGCGCGCTCAAGTAATACCAGGATTGCCTCCGCGAGCTCATCATCGTCGACGGTAACCACCTCGTCGACATGCTCCTCAATCAGCCCGAGAGTCAACTCGGAGATTCCGCCGGTCGCGATGCCATCGGCGATCGTATTCGGCGCGTCGTGATCAACCGGGTGGCCCTTCTTGAGGCTCCGCGGAACCGTCGAGGCGCCCTCGGCTTGTACTCCAACAACCCGCACGTCCGGGGCAACCGCTGAGAGGGCGGTCGCGATTCCGCTAATGAGCCCGCCGCCGCCAATCGGTACGATGACCGTATCGACATCGGGAACCTGCTCGTAGATCTCTAGCCCAAGGGTGCCCTGTCCGGCGACGATATCCGGATCGTCATACGCGTGTACGAAGAGACTGTCGTCATCGGCGATTGCCTGGGCGTGGTCCATCGCCTCCTGGAAGGTGTCGCCGTGAAGCTCGACATCGGCGCCGTAACCGCTAGTCGCATCAACCTTCGCCTGTGGAGCATCCGTTGGCATCACGATTGTCGAGTCAACGCCAGACTTTGTTGCCGCTAGTGCAACGCCTTGGGCATGGTTGCCGGCGCTTGCGGCGACCGCCCGTTCGACATCCGCCTCCCGGACCGCCCGCTGGAGTTTGTTGTAGGCGCCGCGGGTTTTGAACGACCCTGTCCGCTGGAGGTGCTCCATCTTCAGGCGGACGGTCCCGCCACACATATCGCTCAACGACCGACTCTCCTCGATTGGCGTGCGAAAGACAACCGACTCATCGTCGTGCCGCTCTCTGGCAGCCCGGATGTCAGCAATAGTCACATCCGACATAGCGGTCGGATTCGCCACACCAGATTAAAGATGTTGGTATGACTGAGACGTTGGCCGGTGTCTATCGGTACACACAACGCTTACCACGCTACACGCCCAATTTAGGGGTATGACTGAGCGTGACGATCACTCCTTCTCGGAGGGGCAGGGCTTCGATGATCCATACGAGGGATTCGACCTCGATCCGCCAGAACTCGACATCGATCCCAACCAGGTCGATCCGGTCGACTCGCGAGCCATCGCCGACACCCTCGATGAGCGACAGATCCCCGACGATCAGGTTGACGCCGACACCCTCGTTGACGTCGGTGTCGAGTACATGCGCATCAACCGCTTCGAGCAGGCCACCGAGACACTTGAGCGGGCCGCCCGGTTTGCTGACGACGACCGCCTTACACAGGAGGCCTGGGTCAACAAGGGCGCCGCCCATGGCAACCTTGAGGAGTGGGACGCCGCGATCGGTGCCTACCAGGAGGCCCTGGACATCGACGACGACTCCGAACACGCCGCTGTCGCCGAGACGAACCTTGCCCACGCGCTCTGGGAGTCCGGCCGAACATCACAGGCACTCGATCACGCCGAACGGGCCGTCGAGATCGACCCGCGGTTTGATCGTGGCTGGTACAACCGTGGCTTCTTTCTGCTTGAGCGTGGTCTCGCTGAGGAGGCGCTCGAAGCCTTCGATAACGCCATTCGTCTGGGGATGCGCACGCCTGATCTCCTTGATCAGAAGGCGGCGGCACTCGAAGAACTCGGCGAATTCGACCGTGCGGAGGAGCTGGCCGACGAGGCTGAGGAGCTGCGCGCGGAGGCCGAAGCGGAGCTCATCGAGTGAGCCGGATGATTATCAACGAACGGGACACACAGGAGGGCACCCTCGTATCGGTGTGTGACCGGGATGTCCTTGGCGAATCCTTTGAGGACGGTCCGGTATCAATCACCGTCACCGAGGAGTTCTACGGCGGACGACGCGTCGAGGAGGAGGCCGTCGTTGAGGCGCTCTCGCAGGCGCATGTAGCCAACATCGTCGGCGAGCGATCGGTTGCCCTCGCCATCGAGTATGGCTTTGTTGAGGAGGAGAACGTCCTCGATATCGGTCCGACACGACACGCCCAGGTACTCCGCCTCGAGTGAGTGCCCCGACCGAAGGAGTGTTTGTGCTTCGCACCCTGTAGCATACCAATGGGAGTACAAGACTCGGCGCCGCTTGATGTCGCCGCGATCCGCGAGGACTTCCCGATCCTCCAGCGGGAGGTCGGAGACGGACAGCAGGTCGTCTACCTCGATAACGCTGCCACGAGTCAGACCCCCGATCCCGTCGTCGAGCGGATCGCGGAGTACTATCGCCAGCAGAACGCCAACGTCCATCGCGGGATCCACCATCTCAGCCAGGAGGCATCGATTGCCTACGAGGAGGCCCATGACCGTGTCGCCGAGTTCATCGGTGCCGACGGTCGCGAGGAGATCGTTTTTACGAAGAACACGACCGAATCTGAGAATCTTGTCGCCTACGCTTGGGGCCTGCGCGAACTCGGGCCGGGTGATACGGTTGTCCTGACCGAGATGGAACACCACGCCTCGTTGGTCACCTGGCAACAGATCGCCAAGCGTACCGGGGCCGACGTCGCGTACATCCGGATCACCGAGGAAGGCACCCTCGACATGGATCACGCCCGTGAGGTGATCGGTCCCGATACCGCGCTGGTCTCGGCGGTACACGTCTCAAACACGCTCGGAACGGTCAATCCGGTCGATGAGCTGGTCGCGCTCGCGCACGAACAGGACGCGTTGGCGTTCATCGATGGCGCACAGGCTGCTCCCACCCGACCGGTCGATGTCGGTGCGATGGACGCTGACTTCTATGCATTCTCCGGACACAAGATGCTTGGCCCGACCGGCATCGGCGTCCTCTACGGCAAGGAACACGTCCTCGACGCGATGGAGCCGTATCTCTACGGTGGTGAGATGATCGAGAAGGTCACCTTCGAGGAGTCCCGCTGGAACGCCCTTCCCTGGAAGTTCGAGGCCGGCACGCCGCCCATCGCTGAGGGGGTTGCGCTCGATGCTGCGATTGACTACCTCGACCAGTATGGAATGGACCGCGTTCGCGATCATGAGGAGTTCCTCACCGAGTACGCCTACGACCGCCTTGCGCGGATGGACGACGTTGAGGTCTACGGGCCGCCTGCCGGCCAAGACCGCCGTGGCGGGCTGGTAGCGTTTAATCTCGACGGCGTCCACGCTCACGACCTCGCCTCGATTATGAACGAGTACGCCGTCGCGATCCGAGCGGGCGACCACTGCACTCAGCCGCTTCATGACAAACTCGGTGTCGCGGCTTCAGCGCGGGCCTCCTTTTACATCTACAACACGCGCGAGGAGGTTGACGCCCTAGTCGACGCCATTGAGGGCGCCCGTGACCTCTTCGCCTGAGGCCACTCGCCGTGCTCGTGCTTGACGCGAACGGTCGCAGATGTGCCGTCAGGAAGCGTCGTGGATGTAGCCCTGCTCGCGGATCGTCTCCGCCTCAGCCTGCTCGTATCGCCAGGTGATATCGGCCTTTTCGTCTTGCCACTCCCAGGGCTCGACCAGCACGATATCTCCCTCGCGGATCCAGATGCGCTTTTGCATCTTACCCGGAATCCGGGCGGTCCGTTCCACGCCGTCGGCACACCGAACGGTCACCCGGTTGGCCCCGAGCATGTTGGTGACCTCGGCGAAGACCTCGTCGTCGTCCGGCATCCGGATGTCCGATACGTCGGTGGAATCCTCCTCGGCCATATTCGCATATCCGCGCGGACGCGGTAAAAAGCCCCGGACCACTCTCGACCATCCGGTCTTGCTGGGTCTATGAGACACGCCAGCCTTGATCCCCAAAGGGGTTCACTGTGCCCGTATTTCGGCCAGCGGGACGGTCTTGTGCCGGTCAGCACGGGCTTGAATCGTCTCAAGCGTTGCTGGATCGAAGGGGGCCTCGGTTGGATCAGCGTCGACCGGCGTCCCGTTGTACCGTTCGGCGGCGAACCGCAGTTGGGGCTCCTGTTCGAACGTCTGAGCTCGAAGTAGTGTGTTGGCGCGTGCCTCGACCTCGGCGATCCGCTCGGGAATCATCGATGTCGAGACGCAGATCAGCGCACTCGTGCGTGTCGAATGTAGCACGTCTGTCGCTCGCTCAAGGACTTCCTCCCAGTGGGCGGGCGAGACGAGCGGCAGATTAAGCGCCGTCATGAACAGAAGCGTCCCCGGACCGTTGCCGTCAACCTGCTGGTGTGCTGCTTCAAGTGCCGTCGACCAGACTTCGGGATCAACGAAATTCGCCCGTAGCCCATCCGGCGTCGACTCAATGCCGTCAACATCCGGGTCAAACGCGATGAATGCGATCTGCTCGTCATAGTCGTCAAGCGTACAGCCATAGCAGTCGTTGAAAACACAAACGGGTTATTCAGCAGTGACCAACTGATTAGCCGTGAGTCGGCATGCTACCGCCGTCCACACTGAATAAAGCAATCGTATTCGCAACAACTGATAGAGATCCGCAGCACTCTCGGCGATGAACGCTGGGTCAGGAAACTGCAACGGGGCCGCGATAACACTCCCACCAGCGCGGAGCCACGAGGACACCACTCCGAGCGCGAGCAACGGCTTGCCGGCCTCCCCTGGCCCCGAGATAACCGCTGCCGAGGGGACCGGCAGTCCCTCAGGTATCGCTGCATCGAGCCAGTCGATGTCGGTTTCAAACCGCGTCATCGGTCCTTCTTGTCCCACTGTCCGGCTGGGAGCACTCGCTCACGATACATGATCTAGGTCGACCTAGATCAAAGCGACAGCAAAAGCCCGTCGGACCCGGGCTTCTAGGATTTGCTCTCTGCGAGGAGAGTGCCCTGCCGTTGACGGCGAGGACATGTCACGAGCCGCGCTCTTGAACGCGATACTCGCTGATGAGTTGGTCGACCATTTCGGCGGTCTGCTCGCGTTTGCGCTCTTCGGCGCGATCTTCCCAGTCCTCGATGACTGCTTCGACGTCCGACTCCCTGGCCACGGCGAGTTCGTCGACCTCCTGCATGGCAACCTCCTCTGCCGGCCCGACGGGAATGTCGGCCTCAAAGAGCACACGATCGGCCACCTCCGAGAGCTGGCCGCCATCTCGGAGGACCACCCGAGGATTAACATCAACCAGTAACTCCGCGGTCGACCGGCCGGCGCCGGAGGCGTCTCGAAGGTAAATCACGTCGTCGGCTGCCAGTCCGTACTGCTCGTCAGCCTCGTGAATCGCTGTCTTGGTGAACTCGTCGATCGGCTTTACCGGGACGAGGCCCTGTTTTTCCTCGGCGACATCGCTAAAGTTCGAGTGATCGAGCCGCCAGAGTGCCTTCAGCCGCTTGAGTTTGTCTTCGAGTTCCTCATTGCGCTCCTCCTCGCGTTCGAGATCGCGTTCGAGCGCCTGTGCCCGCCGCCGCAGACGCGTCACTTCCTGACGCTTACGGGCCTCACGGCGTTCCTCACGACGGGCTGTAGAGAGCTCAGCCTCAAGTTCCTCGATCCGGGCGTCTTTCTCCTCGATTGTCGCCTCAAGCTCCTCAACGTGGGACTGCAGCCGGTCAACCTGGCGTTCGAGGTCACGAATCCGCTGTTCCTCTTCGGTTAACTCTCGTGGCTCGTGTTCGACTGAGGCATCCTCTTCGGTGTCTTCCTCCTCAAGATCCCGGAGCACCGCTTCGACCGACAGTTCTTCGGCAAGCACCCGTGCGATGACCTCTCCGCGGTCAAACTTTGGTGGGACCTTTCGGGTGATCCGCTCGAACTGGTCGGCGTGGTCGTCGTACGCCGAAACCGCTGCGGCGACGGCGTCGCGCTCGTGGTCGTTCTCGAAGGCATGATCGGGTGCCCGGTGTTTCTTCTCGTCGACCGGAATGTCCGATGGAGGGGTCCAGCCGGCAGCATCGAACGTCCGCCGGAACTGCTCGACAGTCTCTGGCATCGGCGTGACATCAGCCGCGACCAACAGCGGTTGCCCCCGGTCGATGAGCCATTCGGTGATCTCGGATGTGTCTGCCGTCCGGGTTGACAGCACATCGAGCACGCTCCCGTCGAGCCCCACCACGGCGGCCGCGGTCGTCGTCCCGGGGTCGATCCCGACGATGACGTGATCCCGTCGCTCGGCCAACGACTGAAACTCAATACCGTCGCGCTGTTCGCGGTTGATCTCGACGCGTACGTCACCCGAACGGGCGGCGGAAACGGGGATCTCCTCTGGCGTTGCTGACACGGTGAATAACGCCTGTGAAAATCCGCCATACTTCTCGGTCACCTCGCGGTCATACTCGAGTCCGGCATCGTCGAGTTCGGACTCGACCTCGCGTGACCGGCGTTTGACCGCTCCGTGAATACGCCGGGTGTATCGGTCCTCGCTGAATCCGCCGGACCCCGGTGAACGCCCCCGCGCGACCTTGACTTCTGTTGTGTTGGTGAACGCTGAGACGACGTATCCGACGTTTTGTGCGGCTAGCCGCGCCGCTGCTTCGGCCTCCTGCATCGGATCGCTCCCATATGGCACGTCGTACCGATTGGCCACCCGGGAGAGTGGCTCGGGACGCTCGGCGCCGGTCACCTGCACCAGTCGTGTGCCGTCGGGTAACGACCGGAGAAAGCCGACGAGCGCATCCGAGTCACTGGCGAGTTCATAGGCGTTGTCGGTCGCAATGAGCGTCGGCTCGTCCCGTTCGATCCGACGCCGGAGCTTCCGATACGAGACAACATCGCGGTCGATGCTCTCACCGTTGATGACAACCAGCGCGAACGACGGCGCGCTGCCACGGATATCGCCACTCTGGATGTCGACGCCGAAAACGACCGAGTCGAGCGCGTCCGTGCGTGCCTGCACACTCTGTTGTACGGGTGCATCGGATAAATACCCCATGGCGCGCTCCAGTGAATCCAGGCCGCCTGTCCTGGGATCGACAGCACTCGCCCGGCATCGTGTAACTCCTCCGCTTCATCCGTCTGCGCGTAACTCACGGAAATGGCACCTCAATCGTATCCCCGTCTTCAGGCGTGAGCACCTCACCGTCGAACGGCTCACGCGCCTCCCGTCTCTGTGCGTCGAGCGGGCCGGCGTACCGTGAGGAGATGTGTACCAATGCGAGCCGCCGGGCGTCAGCGAGGGCCGCTACCCGCCCGGCCTGTCGGGCCGTCGAGTGGCCCGTCTCGACAGCCCGTTCGGTACAGTCATCCGCGAAGGTGCCATCGTGGATCAGCAGATCGGCTTCCGACGCCACCTCGACGGTCCGGTCGCTCGGCCGCGTGTCGCCGGTATAGACCACTCGACGCCCTGGTCGAGGCGGACCAACGACCTGCTCGGGCTCGATCACCCGCCCGTCTTCGAGCTCGACAGCCTTGCCATCGTGTAGTTGCGAGAACTTCGGACCGACGGGAACGCCTAGCTCCTCTGCCCGCTCGCGGTCGAATCGCCCCTTTCGTTCGTCTTCGATTAGCGCGTAGCCAACGGCGGTGACATCGTGATCTACCCGGAATGCCCGAACCTCGTACTCCGGGGCCTCGCGGACGGTTGTTCCCGGCGTAACGGGCTTGATCTCGACCGAAAATCCTGGCCGGCCGCTCGCAGCAAAGATGAACGATCTTAGATCAGACGCTGTCCCCGGTGGGACGTGGATCGTCAACGGTGCTGACCGATCGTTGAAATCGAGTGTCTCGATGAGTCCGGGGAGGCCATAAATGTGATCGCCGTGGGTGTGCGTAATAAAGATATCAGCGATGTCGAATCCGGTGTGAAACTGCATCATCTGGCGTTGGGTGCCTTCACCACAGTCGAAGAGCAACCGGTCGCCGTCCCGGTTGATCATGATTCCCGGGAGACTGCGGGCCGTCGTCGGGACGGCTCCACTGGTGCCGAGAAACGTCACGCGCAGGGTCATGGCTGTAGCTGGGAGCAGCAGTCCTATACGCCCTTTGACCACGATCAGGGCGTGAGCCGCGAGACAGCGAGAAACTCGACCCCGTCGTCGGCCGGCCAGGCGTACACCAGGTCCTTTCGGACCCCATGGGCCAACCGGACGTCAAGTGAGAGATCCCGCGGCACGACCGACGTGCTGGGAGCCAGCACCCGGATCAGCCGGTTTGAGTGTCCGAGGTTCTCAACCGAGTCGATCGCGTCATAGGTGCGAAAATCGGCGCCGAACTTGAATCCCGTCTTCGGGACGACCCCTTGATCGCGTAACGCGGCGTAGACCTGCAGTCGCCGGTCGAAGTGATCTCCCTCAACGGCCCGTCCACGCTCGACAACGGCGTCGTACCCACCCGGGATCCGCAGTCGCCCGGCGGCGACTAACTGGGCCGCCTCAAGGAGCGATAACTGAAGGGCGTTGCTCGCTGCTGCGTCGTCGCGTGACCCAAGCGGGTGACCATAAAAGGCCGAGTCGTACAGTCCTGCCGGCGGATCCCAACAGATCACCCGGTCGGTCAACAGTGTGGCCTCCGGGACCGTCTCGGCTCCGATGGCGGCGTCGGTCGTACCTTCCGGGTCGGTTCGTTCGGGGGCGAAGTACGTGACTTCACTCTCCTCGTCGACCACCGATAGAACGCACTCTCCAAGGGCTGGCGGGTCAAGCGGCTCGCGCTCGCCAACAACCCGGATCCGGTGGGCAACCGCTCCGTCTTCGGGCCCGCTGCCACGCTTGTAGACCACGAAGTCAGCATTCGATGTCGGGTCGTCAACCCATCCTGAGCGCGCCGGTGAGAGGTAAAATCCGCGCTGACGGAGATCAAGATAGACCAAAAAGAGCGCGCCGAACCGGGTGTCGTCAACGCGTTCGAGAAACCGCTTGAATCCAAGCCCCTCGCCCCCGACCCGCACCGCGTTGAGATCGCCGCGAAACAGGAGGTGGGCCGCCTCAACGCGCGACAGGGCAATCTCGTTGCCGCCGAGTGGATAGCCGTACCCACGTGCATCGTAAAACCGCTGTCGGGCATCGCCGCCGGCGACGATCCGGTCGTCCCGGAGTGTGGCCTCCATTACCGTCGAATGGCCGTCGCCCGGCCAAAAGCCCCCCGATCTCTCCGATCTGCGTCGACAGCGATCGTTGATCTCCCCACACAGCATGGGCTCGTCGCCTCGAAAGGTCCGTAACCGTGCGTCCCACAACGGTGATGCATGGCCTTCTTTGACCGCGTGGCCGAGCGGATTGCGGCCACCGACAGTATCGTCTCTGTCGGACTTGATCCTGATCCCGACCGCCTGCCGGCATCACTTGCCGATCACGATCTCCCGCGGTGGGCGTTTAACCGACGGATCATTGACGCGACCCACGAGCATGCGGCTGTCTATAAACCCAACGCGGCCTTCTACGAAGATCCGGACGGGTGGCGAGCGCTTGAGGAGACCATTGCGTACGCCCATGGCAAGGATGTCCCCGTCATTCTCGACGCGAAGCGAGCGGATATTGGTAATACAGCCCGTCAGTACGCCCGGCTGCTTGACCGGGCCGATGCTATCACGGTCTCGCCGTACATGGGCCAGGACTCGCTTGCTCCCTTCCTTGATCGGTCCGACGCCGGGGTGTTTATTCTCTGTCGCACCTCCAATGCCGGGAGTGCCGACCTCCAGTCCTGCCGGCTCGACACCGGTGACCGGGTCTTCGAGCGTGTTGCCGATCTTGCGTGCGAGTGGGACGACGGAAACGTTGGTCTCGTCGTCGGGGCGACTGCCCCGGAAGAACTTGAGACCCTTCGTGAGCGTGCGCCTGGACTTCCGTTTCTCGTCCCTGGGATCGGCGCACAAGGTGGTGATGCGGCGGCGGCCGTTGAACATGGCCTCGCTAATCGTCCTGATCAGCCCGTTGCTGTTGGGCTCGTCAATTCCTCGCGCGGGATCATCTTCGCCTGGGAGCCTGATGCCGACCATGGCTTTCCTGAGGCCGCCGGCGCGGCGGCGCGCCGTCTGAAACGCCGCTTGAATCAGTATCGGTAGCCCTGCTATTGTTCCGGATTTACCCTCACAATTTGTTTATTCCAAAGCAAAAGTTTTTGTTTCCGCAAAACAATCCATAGATACACATCATGACGACCGATACTGACAAACTCAGTTCACTATTCGTTGACGTCACCGGATCCGAGGAGACGGTCACCGAGCGCGAGGACGACCGCTCGCGCGATCCGATTGCCGAGGAGGACGCCGCCATCGCCGAAGAGGCGGCGGCTGCAGCCCGTGATAACGGGCTTGACGACGCCGTCGCTGGCGCCGGTGCCGACGGCGAATCGGCCGGAACAGCGGCCGACTAGAGCCCCGCGTATGTCGATTTTATAGCGCGTATCGTGCGATAACCCCAGGTATCTCCCGGATGTTGGTGGGGACCCCGCCACATTCGGGAAGAGGTTTTTCAACGGCGGCCGCAAATGGGTGATTGATGGAGCCCAACCGGGCCGTGCTTGAGCAGGCACTTGAGCGCGGCGAACAGGAGGGCGGCAGCGTCGAATTCAAAGAACGACTCACCCGCGAGACGCACCTCGCCGACGGTCGTCGCGAGAGCCTCGCCGCACAGTTACGACACCGTGTGCTCTCGGGAGACGGACAAGCGACCTACGTTCTGGGTGTCACCGACGACGGTGGGCTGGCGGGTATCGCCCCGGAAGTGTTCTCGGAGACGATGGACGTACTCTCAGTGCTTGCTGATGACGCCGATGTCCATATCGAGGATGTCGAAACGTGGGGAATCGAGGACGGCGTTGTTGGCGTCGCTATGCTCGATGAGGGGTCGCGCTTTGACGCCGATGCCGATCACATCGTCGTCGGGACGGCCGGTCACGTCGATCATGGCAAATCGACGCTCGTCGGCACACTCGTTACCGGCGTCTCGGACGATGGTGAGGGGGGAACGCGCTCGTATCTGGATGTCAAGCCACACGAGATTGAGCGGGGACTGTCGGCCGACCTCTCCTATGGCGTCTATGGGTTCGCAGATGATGGCCCCGTCCGGATGGACAACCCCAACCGCAAGGACGATCGAGCCCGGATCGTCGAGGAGGCCGACCGGCTGGTGTCCTTCGTCGATACCGTCGGACACGAGCCCTGGCTGCGCACGACCATTCGCGGTCTCGTTGGCCAACAGCTCGATTATGGGCTGTTGACGGTCGCGGCCGACGACGGGCCAACCCGAACGACCCGCGAGCACCTTGGTGTGTTACTTGCCACTGATCTCCCGACGATTGTCACAATCACCAAGGCCGATCTCGTTGATGAGGAACGGCTGGCGACCGTTGAGCGGTCGATCGAACGCCTGCTTCGGGATGCCGATCGGACCCCGCTGTTGGTTCGTCGCCACGGTGTCGAGACGGCGATTGAGGAGATTGACGCCTCTGTCGTCCCGATCGTTCGGACCAGTGCCGTCACTATGGAGGGGCTTTCAATCCTCGATGAGTTCTTCGAGCGGCTCCCCAAGACGGCCGACTGTGAGGGTGACTTTCGGATGTATATCGATCGTACCTACTCGGTGACCGGGGTCGGTCCGGTCGCCTCTGGGACGATCAATAGCGGCCGAGTCGAAGCCGGCGACAAGCTGTTGCTCGGCCCAATGCCCGACGGCTCCTTCCGCGAGGTCGAAGTTCGGTCGATCGAGATGCACTACCACCGGGTCGACCGCGCGGAGGCCGGTCGTATCGTCGGGATTGCGCTTAAGGGGGTTGACGAGGCGGACATCGAGCGGGGAATGGCGTTGCTTCCGCGCGATGCCAATCCGACCCCGGTCCGGGAGTTCGAGGCCGAGGTCATGGTGTTGAACCATCCGACTCGGATCGATGCCGGGTACGAGCCCGTTGTTCACCTTGAGACGATCAGTGAGGCCGCCGCAATCTACCCTGATGACGGACAACTCCTGCCAGGTGATACTGGCACCGCCCGATTGCGCTTTAAGTTCCAGCCGCATCTCGTCGAAGAGGGCCACCGGTTCGTCTTCCGCGAGGGGCGCTCGAAAGGGGTCGGGACCGTCAAGCGGATCGACCCTGCCTGAGTCACTCCTCTTGAATCCGGATTGCTGGCTTGCCCGGGGCTGCCCGGTCGGCTAGTGTGTCCGTCTCGTCGGCCTGTCGCACGGTTACTGCGGCGTCGAACTCGTCTTCGAGGAGCCATGCCGCCTCCTCGAGGACGGTCTGCTCCTGTTCAGGATCGAGCACGGGATCAAGCCCCGGGGCGCGGTCGCGTAATGTGGCGGCGTAATCGGCGGCGTGTTCGCCGACCGCGTCGATCGCCTGCCCGACAACTGCCTCGTCTGTGTCTGCCGTGGTGACGAGGTCATACACCGTGTACTTCCAGTCTTCTGCGACGACCACTTCGATGGCTGTCGGATCCTCGATCCCGACCACATCGACGATCTCGCGGACGTCCTCAACCGTCGAATCGACGAGGGCCCGTTCCTGTTCGAATGCGGTAACCGTCCCATCAGGCGTTGGCCAGTCGGCCTCGACGACTAACTCCCCACCCCGCGCGTGCGAGTACAGTTCCTCTCCGAGGTGCGGCGCCAGCGGGGCAATCAGTCGGGCGAGCACATCGAGTCCACGCCGGTAGACCGCCGCGTTGGGAACGGTGTACTCACGATACCGCCGTAGGAGCCGCGCTAGTGCCTGGAGTTCGCCGATCGCCTGGTGGAAGCGGAAAGCATCAAACTCCTCGGTTACCGCGGCAATCGTGCGGTCAATTTCGCTGTCGACGTAGGCGTCCGGTGGGCGACGCTCTGTTCGCGTCGCAACCGTCCCATCATCAAACTCAACAACCATCCGGTAGAGCGCCTGCTGGATGTCATAGACCTCGCCGATATCCTTCGCGGTCCACTCGAAGTCCTGCTCGGGGTGAGCAGCGGCGAGTACGAACAGCCGTGTTGTCTCCGGCCCGTACTCGTGGGGGGCAATGGCGTTCCCCTTGGACTTCGACATCTTGTCACCGTCATAGAGCACCGTCCCCAGTCCGACGAGTTCCTCGACGGGCTCTCGAACGTCGAGCAACCCCAAGTCGGCGAGCGCCCGGGTGAAAAACCGGATGTACAGCAGGTGTAACACCGCGTGCTCCTCACCGCCGACGTAGACATCGACAGGAAGCCATTCGTTGGCCACTGCTGGGTCAAAGGGCCCATCCTCATACCCCGGTGAGAGAAAGCGCAGAAAGTACCACGATGAGTCGACGAACGTGTCCATCGTGTCAGTCTCCCGACGGGCGGGACCACCACACTCCGGGCAGGTGGTCTCGACAAAGGAGTCGTTCTCGGCCAGCGGGTTCCCCGTGGTCTGGACGAACTCAGGTAACTCGATCGGCAGGTCCTCCTCCGGCACTGGCATCCGTCCGCACGTCTCGCAGTGGACAACCGGAATCGGCGTCCCCCAGTAGCGCTGCCGAGAGATAAGCCAGTCGCGAAGCCGGTAGGTCACGTGCTCCTCGATTGCCTCGTGATCCGCAATCAACCGCTCACGGGCGGCGGCGCTCGCAAGTCCACTGTACTCGCCGCTCTCGACGAGCATGCCGTCGTCGGTATAAGCTTCGTGTGGAAGGCCTGTCTCGCCTTCAATTGGCTCGATCACCTGCTTGATCGGCAGATCCTGCGCGAGTGCAAACGCGTGATCCCGGTCATTGTGTGCCGGGACCCCCATTACCGCACCGGTGCCAACGTCATCAAGAACGTATGCGGCCGCGTACACCGGCACGCGCTCGCCGGTCAGCGGGTGGATCGCCTCGTAGCCGGTATCGACCCCGACCGAGGTATCGGCACTCGGATCCTGCAACGCGGTGGTCGCCTCGATGTCCGTGGCGAGATCGTGTGACGGCGAGACGGCCACGTAGCTGGCGCCGTAGACCGTGTCGACCCGGGTCGTAAAGACATCGAGTTGGCCGTATCCCGGGACCTCGAAGGCCACTGTTGCCCCCTCCTGTCGTCCGATCCAGTTGCGCTGACGCTCGCGGACTCCCTCCTGCCAGCCGTCAAGCTTGTCGAGACCGTCGTAGAGCTCATCAGCGTAGTCGGTGATGGTGAAGAACCACTGGTCGCGTTCTCGCCGGCGCACCGGCGTACCACACCGCCAGCAGACCTCCTCGCCGTCAGTGGTATCGACCTGTGCGTCCGCAAGCGTTGTCTCACAGTCCGGACACCAGTTGACCGTCGCCGCCTTATACTCGACCAGCCCGGCCTCATAGAGCTGGAGAAATAGCCACTGGTTCCACCGGTAATACTCCGGCTCGCAGGTTGTTACCTCGCGCGACCAGTCATACCCCAGCCCCATCGCTTCCATGTCCTCGCGCATCCGTTCGATACACGCCCGCGTCCAGGACTCCGGGTCGCTCATCCGCTCAAGCGCGGCATTCTCCGCTGGTAGTCCAAAGGCGTCCCACCCCATCGGATGGAGAACATCATCGCCCTGCATGCGGCGATACCGCGCGTAAGCGTCCGTCACCGCGTAGTTCCGGACGTGTCCCATGTGCAACGATCCGGACGTGTAGGGAAACATCCCGAGCACGTACGTCGGGTCCGTCGCGTCTGCTGGGAGCTCGTAGACCGACTCGCGCTCCCAGGCGTGTTGCCAGAACTCTCTGACCTGGCCGTGATCGTATCGGCGAACCATCGCTACTGTCGCATGGTTACCGGCCGGGATAATAAATAGTGCAGGGCGATCTCTCAGTCAGGAAGCGCTCGCCCCTGGGTGTCTGATCCGTCAACGGCGATCAGCAGATGCATACATACGGTCGGGTGTGTAATCCTCTCGTATGCGGGTGTACTTCATTGGACTCGGTGGCGCGGGGGCCCGGATCGTCGACCGGATCCACCAGATCCACGCCGATCGGTCATTCGTCCACGCCGTGGCCTGTTTTGATACCGACCGGACGACTCTTGACGGCCTCGAATCCGTCCCGGCCGATCGCCGGCATCGGTTCGGTGACGGCGTTGACGGCCCGGGACTTGTCGGTGATATCGAACGAGGGTTCGCACTTGGGACTGACCATGCCACGGAGCTGTGTCGCGAGCTGGACGCCGGGCGGCCGGGAACCGCCGAGGCCTTTCTCCTTGTCACCGGACTGGGCGGTGGAACCGGTGGCGGCGCTACACCAGCACTGGCAGCCGAACTCACACACCTCTATGAACACCCAGTCTATGCGTTCGGCGTGTTACCCGGTCCTCCTGACCGCGACCCACTCGTTACCGATCACGCCGCTTTCCAGTCGGCTCCAGACAAGCAACGAACTGGCGACTCTACGGACGCCACAAGAGCGACGGCGGCGATCCGATCGCTTGATCGACTTGAGGGAGCAGTGGATGCAATCATCGGTTTTGACAGTGCCGCCTGGCTTCGCTCCGGTGAGTCCATGCCGACGGCAACGGGACGCCTCAACGATATCATCGCCGAGCGGATCGCGGCGACCTTCGCCGACCCCGATGGCGAGACGGCCTCACAGCGCGTTATCGATGCCGCCGATATCGGCCGGATCCTCGGGCGTGATGGCACGTACGCAACTATCGGATACGCAGAGCAGAAAGTCATTGAGGAGCAGTCCCGATTCGGACTCGGCCTGTTTTCGACGACGCAAGATGTCGATACAAGCAGTGCCATTCAGGCGGTTGAAGTCGTCACCCGCAAGGCCACCCGCGGCAAACAGACCGCGACCCCGGGCATCGTTCAGCCGAGTCGTGCGTTGCTTGTCGTTGGCGGCCCGCCAGCGTGGCTCATCCGGTCGGCCATCGCCGATGGACGGGCGTGGCTGGCCGACGAACTCGACGTTGAGGAGCTCTTGAGCGGCGATCGTCCAGATCCTGACACGACAGCCGTTTTTGCGACTGTCGTCCGTGCTGGTCTTGACTCACTCCCTCGTATCGAGACCCTGCGTACCCGTGCGACAGTCTGATTCGACCGTCAGGCGTTTGCCGGCCGCCCGCTTCAGGCTATAAGTATGACCGGCGCCGACATCGACGCCGCTGCCGCCGCGATTGACCGCGGTGAGCTAGTGGTGTATCCCACCGAGACGGTCTATGGTCTCGGAGCTAACGCACTTGATCCGACGGCCGTCGAACGTGTGTTCACCGTCAAGGGCCGATCCCATGACAACCCGTTGTCGATCGGAGTCCCAGATGTCGAGCGTGCGGCCCGGTATGCTCATCTGAGTGATCGCGACCGGGCGTTCATCGAGCGATTCCTCCCAGGACCAGTAACGGTGGTCTGTGAGCGGCGATCACCGCTTCCGTCTCTCCTCACAGCCGGCCGCGACCGGGTGGGTATTCGTATTCCGGATCACAGTCTTGCCCTTGAGTTACTTGAGGCGACCAGTCCGATTACAGCTACGAGTGCCAATCGTAGCGGAGCCGGGAGTGTCACCGATCCGACCGAGCTCGCGCCGTCGCTTCGTGATGCGGTCGCAGTCATCATCGACGACGGTCACACGCCAGGAACCGAGAGTACGGTGGTCGACCCGACACGGGGCGTCATTCATCGCCGCGGTGCCCACGCCGACGCTGTCGAGACGTGGCTAGCCGAGCACTAGATGGCGCTCAGTCAGCCGTTGTGGACTTCTTGATCGTGTCAATGGCTACGCCACAGCGATCACGGTACTGACAGGGCTCACACTTTGCGCCGGTCTGGCGGCGCGGTGGCGGCGATCCGAGCGTTTCGACGGCGTGTAACACGCGCCGGTAAGCAAGCTGTCGCTCGGGTGTTATCGGTACACGACGAATACTCCCATACGCGGGATATTCGACGAAGGCGGTCGATACCGACACGTCTCGTTCGTCTTCGAGTGCTCTGGCGGTTGCGACCGCTTGAACGGCGTGAGTCGTCCAGACGTCCTCGCCAGGTGGTTTGCCGGGTGAGACGACGACCGGCCTGAGTGGCGCTTCAAGAAGCTTTCTGGCGACCCCGTGACACTCATCGCCGGCGAGGAAGACATCGCGCATTGGCGGATCCGCCAACTGCTCCCAGGCGTCGAATCGCTCCTGTGCCCGTCGCAGCCGTGTTTGAACCGTTTTCGCCGGAGCGGCGAACGGAAGATCGGTCAACGCCGCCGGCGATCGATCGATAATCTCCGGATACCGGAACGCGAGTGAGCGTCGGGCGGTGACGTTCGGCGGCGGCGTCCGATCGGACTCCTGGCGACGATAGTAGAGTTGTCGGAGACAGTACGTCCCAACACGAAGGTCGCTGAACGAAATCGTCACGCTGACCCACTGGTGCCGGCTTCGGTCATAACTCTCCGGACTATCCTGTCTCAAGATCGAACTGTTCGAACTCAGCGGCCGTCTCAAGGACGACACTCGTGTTGGCCTCGGCGACAACCGGGTCGGTCAGAACGGTCTTGATCTGGTCGTTCATATCATCGGTATCCTTGAACTTCCCAAGCGCGAGGATATCGTAGTTGCCCGTGATTTCATACACACTCACCATCTGTCGGTGCTCCTTGAGCCGCGCCGTCAACTCCGGAATCGATCCCCCTTCGACTTTCAACTGAAGCACTGCAGTAACGTCGTAACCGACCTCGTCGTAATCGATCACCGGCACGTACTCTCGAATGACCTCTTCGTCTTCGAGCCGACCAAGGTGGTTTGAGACGGTCGTGACCGACACGTCGAGTGTCTCCGCGAGACTGCGCATGCTTGACCGACCGTCGGTGAGAAGTTCGTTGACAAGCTCTGCGTCGAGATACTCGTACGCCATCACGTGTCTATGGGGTTACCTGGGGTGTTAAGTTTACGATCAAACAAATATTTACGCATTAACGTAGACAATTGATCGGTGATCGGATAGAGAATCAGACACCGCCTCGTTACTGCGTGACCGACACGCGTGGTCTTGCTTGCTCAGAACGTCTCCATATAGCGGTCAAGTTCCCACTGAGAGACCGTCTGTTGGTACTCGCGGAACTCGGTCTGCTTCGCTTCGATAAACTTCTCGGCGACATGGTCACCCAGCGCCTGCTGGACTGTCGGGTTGGCTTCGAGTGCATCGACGGCCTCGCCGAGATTTTCGGGGAGGGTTTCGATGCCGTACTCGGCGCGTTTGGCCTCGTCGAACTCGTAGATGTTCTCCCGGACCGGATCCGGACAGCTAAGATCGCGCTTGATGCCATCAAGGCCGGCCTTGATCATCACGGCCAGCGCGAGGTAGGGGTTCGACGAGGGGTCGGGCGATCGGAGCTCGATCCGACTGGAGGCCGGCGTGCGGGCCGCCGGCTTGCGGATGAGCGCCGAGCGGTTGACATCGCTCCAGGCGATATAGACCGGCGCCTCATACCCCGGGACCAGCCGCTTGTATGAGTTGACCGTGGGGTTGCAGACGGCCGTCATCGCCGGGGCGTGTTCAAGAATCCCAGCGATAAACTGCCGGGCGGTCTCCGAGAGATCGAATTCGCCATCAGCGTCGTAAAAGGCATTCTCACCGTCGGCGAACAACGAGAGGTGGGTGTGCATGCCCGAGCCGTTGATGTTTGCGATCGGCTTGGGCATGAACGTCGCGTGGAGGTCCTGCATCGCTGCCGTTGCCCGGACGACCGACCGGAATGTCGCGATGTTGTCCGCAGTGGTGAGTGCGTCGGCGTATTTGAAGGCAATCTCCTGCTGCCCATCGGCCACCTCATGATGCGAGGACTCGACCTCGAAGCCCATGTGATCGAGGTAGCTGATGATCTCTCGCCGAAGATCCGCGGCAATGTCCTTTGGGCCCAAGTCAAAGTACCCCCCCGTGTCGTGACTTTTCGTGGTGGCTCGTCCCTCCTCGTCGGTTTCGAAGATGAAAAACTCCGGCTCCGGTCCGACGTTGACCGTGTATCCCATCTCGGCGGCCTCCTCAAGGACGGACTGAAGCACCGCCCGGGGATCGCCTTGGAATGGTTCCCCGGAGGTGGTATCGTAGACATCACAGATCAGGCGGGCGGCGTTTCCGTGTGGTCCGTTTTCCCACGGCAGGACCGCAAAGGTCTCGGGATCGGGGACGAGACGCATGTCCGACTCCTGGATGCGAACGAACCCCTCGATCGAGGAGCCATCGAAGTAAATGCCCTCCTCGAAGGCCTTCTCCGCCTGACTCGCGGGGATGGAGACGTTCTTGACCGTTCCCAAAATGTCCGTAAATTGTAGTCGGAGGAAATCGATATTCTCCGCCTCAATCTCTTCGAGTACTGCGCGTTCCGCAGCGGCAAGCGTACCGGCTGTCATAGTCGTGGTCGATTCACCGGTCGATAGCCATCCCTATATGGATACTGATCCACGCAGACACGGCAATTTCCGCTAGAAATGGATATTCGTAAAATTATAGTGGGGTGGTGGCGTCGGTCGAAGCGATGACCTACGAAAATCTCGATGCAAAATTGATAAACGAACTTCTCGGCGACGGACGCGCCAGTCTCCGGAGTCTTGCGGAAACACTCGACGTGTCGGTCACAACCGTCTCGAATCATCTCAGCGAGATCGAAGGACAGGGAATCATCACCGGATACACCCCGGTCATCGACTACCAGCAGGTCGGTTACGACGTTACAGCGATTATTCAGCTCAAGGTCAATGGCGAGGCGCTCCCCGATATCACCGACCGACTGCGTTCGCAGAGTCGGATGATCAGTGTCTATGAGGTCACCGGCGATCACGATATCCTCGCGATTGGGAAGTTCAAGGACACCGATGACATGAACGATCACATCAAGGCGATCCTGACCGATCCGGATGTCGTTGAGGCCAACACGAGCGTCGTGTTGAACACGGCCTGTGAAAACGAGCAGTTCCAGCTCGAAACCGAAGACTGAGTACCCCCGCGCGATGTCCGCCCGGTATCGGGGCCGTTTATATGTGCGCTCCGGCTCGGGTCAACTATGCTTTTGGATGTCATCGCGGTAGCGCTGTGGGCGATGCTCCCGGCATACGTCCCCAACAACGCCGCCGTTCTCGCCGGTGGTGGCCGGCCGATCGACGGTGGGCGGGTCCTCGGTGGGGCGCGGCTTCTTGGCGACGGCAAGACCTGGCGTGGGGCAATTGTCGGGACCCTCGTCGGGGCCGCTGTCGCACTGGTTCTCAACGCGGTTGTCGTATCGGCCCGTGGTTTTCTTGGCGTCGAACTTCCCCGGTTTCCCCCGGCGGCTATCGTCGGCCTGCCGGCGGGAGCGATTCTCGGTGATATCGCCGCCTCGTTTCTCAAGCGCCGTACAGGGCGCGAACGCGGCGCACCGTTTCCGGGGGTTGACCAGCTTGACTTCGTGGTCGGTGCACTCGTTGTGACGGCGCTCATCGCTCCCGCGTGGTTCGGCGAGGTCTTCACGCCGACGGTCATCCTTGTCGTCCTGCTTGTCACCCCGCTGTTACACATCGGGACCAACGGCCTCGCCTACTGGGCCGGACTCAAAGACGAGCCCTGGTAGGATGCCGTCCACGCCGTTTATGACCGCGCCTGTCCACCCTCCGGTATGGACCGACAGGCGCTCGTCACCGCGCTTCGGGAAGCCGGTGCTGTCCGATTCGGCGAGTTCGAACTCTCGCACGGCGGAACCGCGGACTACTACGTTGACAAGTACCGCTTCGAGACCGACCCAGCGTGTCTTGCACAGGTCGCGAGAGCCTTCGCCGACCGACTCGGCGATACCGATGCGACGCTTGCGGGTGTCGCCTTGGGGGCTGTCCCACTCGTAACGGCAACGAGCCTTGAGACCGGCCGGCCGTATGTCATCGCACGGAAAGAGCGCAAGGAGTATGGCACCGGCAACCGCATCGAGGGCACACTTGACCCGGGTGACGAAGTCGTCGTGCTTGAGGATGTTGCGACGACCGGCAAGAGTGCGCTTGCTGCTGTCGAGGCCCTCCGTGATGCAGGAGCGGTCGTTGATCGTGTCCTCGTCGTTGTTGATCGCCAGGAAGGCGCTGCCGATCGTCTTGCTGAGCACGATGTCACGCTGGAAGGACTTGTGACGGCGGCGGACATTCTCGAAGATGACCGCCCATGAGTCAACCACGAATTGACGCTGACCGTCTTGAGACCTTCGGGCGGGCGGTTATCGCGGCGGAGGGGGCCTCTGACACCGTGGCTGCGGACGTTGCAGGTGTTCTTGTCCGCGCCAATCTCCGGGGGCACGACTCCCACGGTATCGCTCGACTGACGCTTTACGATCAGATGATCGCCGACGGAACGATCACCCCGGCGGCCGAGCCAGAGCTGGTCGCCGAGACCCCGACGACAGCGACGGTCGACGGCAACGGACTCTTCGGTCAGGCTGTTGGTGGCGGCCTCATGGACTTAGCACTCGACAAAGCCGAGACACACGGCCTGAGCCTCGTCGGTGCGCGCAACGCGACCCATCTCGGCCGGATCGGTGAATGGGCCGAACGAGCGACCGCAGACGGCTATGGATTTGTCGGCATGGTCAACACCCAGGGCGGCGGACTGAGTGTCGCCCCGCCCGGTAGTACGGATCGACGACTGTCGACGAACCCTCTGACGCTCGGAGTGCCCACATTCGATGCGCTGCCGTTCGACCTGATCTATGACGCGGCGACCAGCCAGGTAGCCAACGGTAAGATCTATGAAAAACGCGCTGCCGACGAGCCAATCCCCGAGGGCTGGACGGTCGCTGCCGACGGCAGCCATCTTCGGGATCCCGAGGCCTACGTTGAGGCTGACGCCGGTGCGATGTTGCCCCTCGGTGGCCGGACGGCCGGGTACAAGGGCTTCGGGATCGCGACCATGATCGAGTTGTTTGCTGGGATCACCGGCGACGGGCCGGTCGCCGGCGAGCACGACCCGCCGTGGTTCAACAACTCCGCGTGGTTCCTCGTGTTTGACCCGCTAGTTTTCACCGACCGCTCGCGGCTAACGACCCGCATCGAGGCGCTCGCTGCACATCTTCGGTCTGCAACGCCGGTCGATTCCCCTGGTCCCGGTGCCCGAGGCACGACCGCCAAACTCCCCGGTGAACCCGAACACGAGACGACGGCTGATCGGGTTGAACATGGCGTTCCGGTGCCCGCGACAGCGGTAGACGCGCTGAACGAGTTGGCGGCCGATCTGGGTGTTGCGGAGCGGCTTGCCTGAGCCGCCCCGATCACAACGTTTTTGCCGCCGATTGCCGAACGTTGACGCACAATGGCAGGTGTCTGTTTTACAGGCCGGCCTCCGGCCACACGTGAACCATAGACACCTGCGACCGTTCTTCTCGTCCTCGCCGCCACGCTACGTCGGCCGAGTGACGGGTCCACCACTCAACTAGTACCCATGGCAAATCCAGACGCTACCCATCAGGAGGAGATCACGGTCGTGTTGCCCGACGGATCGGAACTGACCGTCGATCGCGGTACGACCATTGAAGGGATCGCCTACGAGATCGGCCCGGGGCTGGGTCGTGATACGGTCGGCGGTCGCATCGACGGCGAACTCGTCGGCAAAGAAATTCCAGTGACCGACGACGGGGTCGACATCGAGATTGTGACCAGTGACTCCGAGGAGTACCGTCGTGTGATGCGTCACTCCGCGGCGCACTGTCTAGCCCAGGCCGTCCAGCGACACTACGACGATGTTGAGCTGGCGATCGGGCCGCCCACCGACGAGGGGTTTTACTACGATTTCGACAACCTCGATATCGATCAGGACGACTTGCCGGCCCTGCGCGAGGAGATGGACGCCATCATCGAGGCCGATTACGACATCGAGTACGAGGAGGTCTCGATTGAGGAGGCTCGCGAGCGCCTTTCGGACCAGCCCTACAAACTTGAGCTGCTCGATGAGTTCGCCCAGGAGAATGATACCGTCTCGATGTACCACCAGGGCGACTGGTCTGACCTCTGTAAGGGTCCTCACGTCGACTCGACGGGCGAGATCGGTGCGGTTGATCTCCTTGAGATCGCCGGCGCGTACTGGCGCGGCGACGAGGACAATGCCATGCTGACCCGGATCTACGGGACGGCCTTCGAGACCGAGGATGAACTTGCGGCCTTCCGTGAGCGGCGGCGTGAGGCCGAGCGTCGCGATCACCGGAAAATCGGTGCCGAGATGGATCTCTTCTCGATTCAGGACGTCACTGGTCCGGGGCTCCCGCTGTATCACCCCAACGGCAAGACCGTGCTCAAGGAACTGGCCGACTTTGTCGAGGAGATCAACGCCGCCCACGACTACGAGTATGTCGAGACGCCGCACCTCTTCAAGACCGAACTCTGGAAGGAGTCCGGACACTACGACAACTACGCCGACGACATGTTCCTCTTTGAGGTCGGTGACGACGAGTACGGCCTCAAACCGATGAACTGTCCCGGTCACGCGGCGATCTTCGAGAACCAGTCCTGGAGCTACCGCGATCTCCCGGTGCGGTACGCCGAGGACGGGAAGGTCTACCGAAAAGAACAACGTGGAGAACTCTCGGGGCTCTCGCGGGTCTGGGCGTTCACGATCGACGACGGCCACCTCTTTGTCACGCCCGACAGCATCGACGACGAGGTTGAGCGCATCCTCGACATGATCGATACCGTCCTTGATACCTTCGGGCTGGATTACGAGATTGCGCTGGCCACCCGCCCGGAGAAGTCAGTCGGCTCCGATGCCATCTGGGAGCAGGCCGAGTCACAGCTCCGGTCAGTGCTTGAAGCCCGCGAGATGGACTACGAACTTGAGGCCGGTGACGGTGCCTTCTACGGGCCGAAGATCGACTTCGCCTTTGAGGATGCCATCGGCCGTGAGTGGGATGGACCGACGGTCCAACTCGATTTCAATATGCCCGAGCGCTTCGATCTTGAGTACGTCGGTGCCGATAACGAGACCCACCGGCCCGTCATGATTCATCGGGCGCTGTACGGCAGCTACGAGCGCTTTTTCATGGTGCTCATCGAGCACTTCGAGGGTAAGTTCCCGCCGTGGCTTGCCCCCGAACAGGTCCGGGTGTTGCCAATCACCGACGAGAACCTCGCGTACGCCGAGTCGGTTGCCGCCGAACTGGAGGATCGCGGGATTCGGGTCAGCGTCAACGATCGCGATGCGACCGTCGAGCGCAAGATCCGCGGCGCGCACGAGGATCGAGTGCCGTACCAGGTCATTGTCGGTGACGACGAGGAGTCTGCCGAAACGATCTCTGTCCGTGATCGACAGGAACAACAGACCTACGATGTCGATCCAGAGACCTTCTACGACCACCTTGAGCTGGAGATTGAGCAACGACGGATCGAACCAACCTTCCTGTGACGGCGACACCCTGATTTATTCGCTTTCCCTAACAGGGGTGAATGTCCGAGTCGCTGATTCTGTACGAGCTGCCTGGCTGTCCGTACTGTCGTAAGGTCTCCCGTACGCTCGATGCCCTTGACCTCGAATACGAGTCCCGGCAGGTCCCGGCTGCCCACGCGAGTCGTGACGAGGTGAAGCGTATCTCCGGGCAGACCGGGGTCCCCGTGTTAGTCGATCCAGCTAACGATGTCACCGGCATGTCCGAGAGCGACGACATCGTCGTCTATCTTGAGGAAACCTACGGCGGGTGAGTACTCACGCATCGAGTCCATCGATCTGTGTGGCCTCTTCGCGGGCGAGCAAGACCACCCGCGACGGCGGCGAGGCCTTCATGACGTCGAACGCCGGTAGATGCTCTTGGACGGCCTTTGCGAATGCAACCACCCGGTCGTGGTCAGGCATCGCCGATCGATCAAGGCGCTCGCGCGATCGTCCGACGTGCATATACGCCTTTAGTTCGATGAAATTGGGATCGGCACGCTCGAACAGCCGTGCGTAGCCCGCCGCATCGTGATCGTTGTGACCCTCGACTAGAGTCGTCCGGATCGTCGTGCGGGTGTCGGTCTCGGCCATCACGTCCAGCGAGTCCATGAGTCGATCCCACCCGTCCTCAACCATCGGCTGGACGACCTCGTTGTAGGTGTCGCGGTCCGGCGCATCGACCGAGACGTACAACTGAGTTGGATCACACTCTGCGAGCACCGTGGGTCGCGTTCCGTTCGAGACGAGAAACGTCGTGATGTCTCGCTCGTGGTACGCCTCGATCAGCTCCGGGAGATACGGATAAAGCGTTGGCTCACCGTCAAGCGAGATGGCGACGTGTTGCGGATCCATTGCCTCCTCGAAGGTCGTCTCATCAACCTCCTCGTTGCCGCCGTAGCCCGACAACAGCTTGCGTTGGAGCTCGATCGACGCCTCAACGACTGCCTCCGGATCATCCCACTGTGTCTCCTCTAGTGCGTGGGCATGGCCAGCGTGATCGCGCCAGCAGAACACACACCGCTCGTTACACCGCACCACCGGCGTCATCTGCACACACCGGTGTGAGGCGATGCCATAGAACGCCGACTTATAGCAGACACCATCGCCGGTGATTGCCTTCTTCGTCCATCCACACGGCTGGACTGCCGTGTGATTGCGGCTATGGTACTCCGGGTCGCCCACCTGTCCGGTCCCCTCCGGTGCCATGCCTCTCGCTCACGGGCAGGACAGGCAAAAACTCATGGGTGTCTATCCGAACCGTTCGAGCAGCCGACCGGGGGCTTGGAGAGCCGAAATCCCGAGTCCGATCACGATCATGAGGGTGTACAGGCCGAGCGTCGACAGCCAGATGACGATCATCGCCAGGATCGACCACCCGCCGGGCAGCAGATAGAACGCCCCGAGCGTCATGATCGTTCCATAGAGCAAGACCAGATATGGCCCCCACCCGCGTGCGTGACCCCGACGCTGGAGCTGTCGCACATACGCCTTGAGGTCATCCTCAATGGCGTCGCGGTGGAGTGTCCGGTCGTCGATGTCCGCCTCAAGTGCGTCGAGTTCCGACCGCAGGGCGCGTACCTCCGCTGCCAGGTCCCGATCGGAACCGGTGACGGGATCATCGTCGGTCGGCTCGGCATCGGACCCGTCAGTCGGTTCGTCGCTCATCCGTTAGTTAGGCCCTCCGTGCCCGGCATGTTGTAGTTGCCGGTCCGCACCGACCGGTCACGCTGACCGATCGGCCAGCCACGCTAGCAGTCCCTTTTGTGCGTGGAGCCGGTTTTCGGCCTGCTGCCAGACAACCGACTGCTCTGACTCGATGACGGTGTCGGTAATCTCTTCTCCTCGGTTTGCCGGCAGACAGTGCATGACATCCGCCTTGTTGGTCGCCTCAAGAAGCGACTGGTTCACCTGAAAGTTCTCGAAGGCGGCGAGCCGCTCGTCGCGTTCGTCCTCTTGGCCCATACTCACCCAGACATCGGTATAAACCACGTCGGCTCCGTCTGCGGCCGCCTGAGGGTCGGTGGTGACTGTCGGCGCCGTTCCGAGCTCACCCGCCCGCTCGATGATGGATGCGTCCGGCCCGTACCCCTCCGGAGCGGCTACCCGGAGGTCGACGCCGGTCATCGCACAGCCAAGGATAAACGAGTGAGCAACGTTGTTGCCGTCGCCGATCCACGCGGCGGTGACCTCGTCGAGATTCTCGTGTCGCTCACGGATCGTCAACAAGTCGGCCAGACTCTGACAGGGGTGTGCGTCGTCGGTCAACCCGTTGATGACCGGTACTGTAGCGTAGGCGGCGAGTTCCTCGAGTTCGCTGTGGTCGAACAGCCGCGCCATGATGAAATCGACGTAACCTGACAGCGCCCGTGCGGTGTCCTTGATCGGCTCACCACGCCCGAGTTGGATATCATCTGCCCCGAGGAAGATAGCGTGCCCGCCGAGTTGTGTCATGCCGGTCTCAAAGGAGACTCGCGTCCGAGTTGAGGGCTTCTGAAAGAGCATCCCCAGCGTCTGGCGCTTAAGAATGTCCTTCGTATCCCCCTGCTGGTAGGCCGTTTTGATCTCGGCTGCCCGTGACAGAACTGCCGAGAGCTCCGATGCACGCAGGTCGTCAATGGTACGCAGGTGGCGTAGACTCATGGCTGATTACTCCTGTGTAGGTGAGGTGGTAGTGGTGACCGCCTCGATGAGACGATCACAGGCGCGCTCAAGCACCGCAACCGATTGGTCGTACTCCGCCAGCGATAGGTGCTCGTTCGGCGCGTGATCGAGGTTCGAATCGCCCGGTCCGTAGGTGGCCATGGGCTGTCCCCAGGTGGCGTAAATATTCATGTCGCTCGTTCCGGTCTTCCGGAGCAGGCGTGGATCTTCCCCTCCGGCCCGAATCGCCCCGCGGAGCGCCCGGGCGACGGGCGTCCGTGGACTCTGCATGACCGGTGGTACCGGATCGTTCCACCTGATCGTCCCGGTGTCGAGGGCGCCGTCGGCTCGCTCGCGGATCGTCTCAGCATCCGTTGACGGCGGAATCCGAAACTCGACATCCATCACCGTCTCGACGGAGAGCCCATCCGCGCTGGTGCCCCCATCGATCCCGACCGGCTTGGCCGTGATCTGCTCGAAGACGGGATCATACTCGTCCCCTCCGAGTTCCTCGACGGCTGCTTCGGCGCGTTGCCACCACGACAGTGCCTGCTCGATTGCGTTTGGTTCCGGCCGCGACGTGTGGCCGGATTCGCTGGTGGCCACGTAGGTCCCTGAAAGCATCCCGCGGTAGCCGAGCGCGATGCCGTCCGCACCGCTCGGTTCGCCGTTGATAACCGTCTCCGGCGGTTCACGCGTCTCAACGAGATGGGTTGCCCCGCGGGAGTCGACCTCCTCGCGGATGACCCCGGCGAAGGAAACGCCTGTCCGCACGGCGGCAACCGCCATCGCAGCGAGCGGGCCGGTCGCATCAACGCTTCCGCGGCCCCACAATACGTCACCCTCATCGGTCGATTCTATCTTAACGGGAATGTCTCCGGGAACCGTATCGATATGCGAGGTCACAAGCACGGCGTCGTCGGCCGGCGCCCGGACGTTGCCAACGTCGTCACGGAAGACCTCCCGGTCGTGTGTCTCAAAGAACTCAACGAGCCGTTCAGCGGCAGCATCCTCCTCGCCGGAGGGAGATGGGATCTCAACGAGATCAATGAGGAGCTCCCGGGCGGCCGGCTGCGAGACGCCTTGATCGGTCATCGGTTCTCGGTAACGGCCGCGATCGACTCGACGATCTGATCGGCGTGTGAGCGATCGATGATCAGCGGCGGGAGCAGCCGGAGGACCGTCCGACCCGCTGGTAATGCGAGTAACTGCTCGTTGAGTGCCAGCTGCTTGAGCAGACGGTTAGCCCCCCGCTTGACCTCAATCCCGATCATGAGGCCCTGGCCACGGACCTCACGCGCGTTGATCTCGCCGTCATCAATAGCCGCCTGGAGCTCCTCGATGAGATACCCGCCGACATCGGCGGCGTTGCCGGGTAGATCCTCCTCAACGAGGACATCAAGGGTGGCCTTTGCGGCGGCGCTGATTGTCGGTCCGCCGGAGAACGTTGATCCGTGATCCCCGTGATTCTCCGCCAGCCAGTCCCGGACGAGTGTCGCTCCGAGCGGGAGCCCGCTGGCGATTCCCTTCGCGGTCGTGAGCGCGTCGGGGACGATTCCGGCCCGTTCGCAGGCCCAGATCGCGCCGGTACGGCCGACACCGGTCTGGATCTCGTCCATGATCATCGCGGCGCCGGCGTCCTCGGTGACATCGCGGGCGGTCTGGAGGTACTCGTGCGGGGCCGGGTGAATCCCCCCTTCGCCTTGGACTGGTTCGAGGATGAGTGCTGCCGTCTCGTCGTCAACGGCCGCCTTTAGGGCCTCCTCATCGCCGTACTCAACGAAGTCGATCGCCCCGATCAACGGCTCGTAGGGGGCCTTGTACTTGTCCTTCCAGGTCGTCGCTAGCGCGCCCATGGTCCGGCCATGAAAGCCCCGGGTAGTCGCGACGATCTTCGAGTCGCCCGTTGCCGCCCGAGCGAACTTCAGGGCCGCCTCGTTGGCCTCTGTCCCGGAGTTACACAACCAGACATTGTCAATCGGTCCTGGTGCGACGGCCGCAAGCTTCTCGTAGAGCGCGTCGCGGGCGTCGACCGGATACGACGCCTGGACGTACAGTAGCTTCTCAACCTGTTCTGTGACCGCGTCAACGACCGTCGGGTGGCTATGCCCTGCCGGCGTACACGCGTAGCTGGCACCGACATCGAGATATTCCGTGCCGGTGTCATCGTAGAGATACGGTCCTTGCCCGCGTTCGATCCGGAGGGGCTTCTCCGAGAACACGAATCCGCTCATACTGTATCGTTCGTGGAATCTTCGAGTGCGTCTGCCGTGATGTGCGTTCCGCCTCCGTCCAGTGCTGTCGTGACCGGTGCCTCGACGTTCGCGTCTGCAACAACAACCGTACTCGCACCGCCCTCAAGCGCCTCGGTCGCCGCCATCACTTTCCGGCGCATGAATCCTTCGGCGGCCGCTTGTAGACGGTCCATCGCCGCCGGCGTTTCGACCCGCTCAATCAGTGTCTCGGGGTCCTCCGGATCGGCGAGGACGCCTGGCACGTCCGTCAGGACGACCAGCGTCGCCTCAAGCGCGCCGGCGACTGCCGCGGCCGCACGGTCGGCGTCAGCATTGACCGCCAGCCACTCGTCGTCGTCCTGTCCGAGCATCGGCACGGTCACGACGGGGGTGTGGCCGGCGGTCAAAAGCGTCTCAAGAAGCCTCTCGTTGACGGCTTCGATCCGACCGGAGTGGTCGCCGCGTTTGATCTTGCGTTTACCGTCCTCTTTGACCCGCACGGCTGACTTACGTGGGCCAGTGAGTAGTCCGCCGTCGACTCCGGAGAGTCCAACGGCGTCAACGCCCGCGTTCTGAAGGTCAACGACAAGGTCGGTGTTGAGCCGTCCGGGGAGCACCATCTCGAAGACCTCCATGGTGCGCTCATCGGTAAACCGTCCAACGACGCCATCCGGCGTTTCGACGTACGTTGGGGTTTCGCCTAACGCCTCAAGCGTCTCGTCGACAGCCGAGGAGCCGCCATGAACGACGACGACCTTCTCGCCCGCGTCGACCAGCGATGCGACATCAGCGACGGCGCCGGCCGGATCAACCGCCCGGGCTCCGCCGATCTTGAGCACAACTGTCATCGATTGATCACCATCTTCGTCGTATCGCGTGTCTTGCTCATCTGTGGATCACGGAGCACCGATCGGGTGGAATCCGGTCGCTTCAAGACCGGCCGTTTCATCGAGTCCGAGCGCAATGTTGGTCGCGTGAAGAGCCTGACCGGCCGAACCTTTCATCATGTTGTCGATGGCGGCGAAGACGACCACCCGCCGGTTGCCGGGGTCAACCTCAAAGCCAACCTCGGCGACGTTTGAACCAGCGACCGCCTTCGGCTCCGGATACCGGTAGACGCCACCGCCGCCGGCAACGAGTCGGACGAACGGTTCGGACTCGTAGGCCTCTCGGTAGACTGACCATAGGTCGCCCGTCGAAACCGGGTCCGTCGGGAAGGTATGACAGGTCGCGGCGGCTCCACGGGTCATGTCGACGGCGTGGGCGCTGAAGGCGACATCCAGTCCGAGATACGCGTCAAGCTCGGCCTCGTGACGGTGGCCCGTCGGGGCGTACGGCCGGACAACGCCCGACCGCTCGGCGTGACTGGCCGCCTCGCTGTCGCCGACGCCGCCCTCCGAGGAGCCGACCTTTACGTCAACGACGACCTGTGCCTCCGGCGTGAGGATGTCGGCCTCAACGAGTGGGGACAATCCAAGGAGGCTAACGGTCGCATTACACCCGCCAGCGGCGATCAGGTCGGCTCCAGGCAGGGCCTCCCGGTTAAGCTCCGGAAGGGCGTATTCGGCCTCTGTAAGATACTCCGGAGCGATGTGTCCGTCATACCACTCCTCATAGTAAGAGACAGCTGGCAGCCGAAAGTCTGCCGAGAGATCAACAACGGTGTCGGCGGCCGCCTGGAAGGCGTCGATCCGCTCCATCGAGACACCGTGAGGCGTGGCGGCGAACAATACATCGACCGATGCCAGTTCGTCCGGATCGGTAAAGCGAAGATCGAGGTGCCGGAGGTTTGGGTGGACGTAGCCGACGGACTTGCCGGTGTAGGACCGGCTTGTCGCCTGTTCAATCCTGAAGGCCGGGTGGCCATCAAGCAGGCGGAGCAACTCGCCGCCGGTGAAGCCCGATCCCCCGACGACACTCGCTGTATACTCGCTCATAGCGCGACCCGGACGTCACCGTCCTCGGTAACGAGGGCTTCAAGCCAGTCGATGACCGCCGCGGGGACGTCCACATCGACGGTGTCGTTGAGCGCCTTGAACTCGACCGTGTGGTTGACCTCGTGGACCGTGTACTCCGTTTCGGCAGCGGGGGTCTCCATGAGGTCGACACCGAGGAGCCCGCCCCCGACGGCGGCACTTGCGCGTCGGACGAGTTCGCGAGCCGTGCCGTCGAGTTCGAATGCCTGCGTATCGGCGCCCTGGGCGGCGTTGGTGAGCCAGTGATCCGACGATCGGACCATCCCGGCGATGGGCTCGCCGTCGGCGGCAAGCACGCGGATGTCGCGCCCGGGTTTGTCGACGAACTCCTGGACGTAGAATACCTTGTGCTCGTAGTGTCCAAGAGTGGCCTTGTGCTCAAGGATGGCCTCAGCAGCCGACCGGGAGTCGATCTTCGCCATGAGCCGGCCCCACGAGCCCATGACGGGCTTGAGCACACAGGGGTATCCGAAGGACTCGATCGTTTCAAGTGCGGCGTCCTTCGTGAACGCGACCTCGGTCTCTGGGGTCGGCACGTCCTCGCGCTCAAGTGCAAGGCTGTTTTTGACCTTGTCGGCGCACACCTCGGCCGTGTAGGGACTATTGACCACCGGGACGCCGTAGGCCTCACAGAACTGCGTGGCGTACAGCGACCGACTGGTCGCCAGACACCGGTCTAAGACGACATCGAGATCATCGAACACCGCCGGTGGGTCCCGGATTGAAAACCGCGTGTCGCGGACGTCAATCTTGACGACCTCGTGGTCCCGGTCGCGAAGCTCCCGCAGGAGGAGCTTCTCGTCCTTGCGGATCCGGGAGTAGAGGACGCCGACGCGCACGCTCACTCACCCCAGTCCTCTTCGAGCTCGGGGGCCTTATCGAGGACCGGAGGGTCGACGGCGACGACTTCGAGTTCGGCACCACAGGTGGTACAATCAACAATCTCTCCAACTTCTACGTGCTCTGGCAGGGAGACGTCAGCCCCGCATTCGACGCATTCAGCCATTGTGTGCTCTACTGGTGTGCCGACTCTATTAAAACTATCGAAGTTATCAGAATATTTTAACAAACGGATATACGACTAATGACGCGATAGCGTGCCAAAATCGCAGTATTCCGATTCAGTATCAGAGTTTTAATACTTATATCGTCCCCAGAGGGGACCTCGTCGTCTACACATAGTGATCCACCTCTGTCGCGAGTCGTGTCTCGGCTTCTGTGAGACGGCTTCTGTGTTCTTGTAAGCGGTCACGGTCCTCCACGAGCGACTCGCGCGCCGTCGTGATTGAGTCCTTCAGTGCTGCCGGTGCCGGGCCACCGCGTGAGTCACGACCCTGGAGGTTCGTTGCCGGATCAAGCGTTGCCCGGAGTGTCTCTACGGTCACACGCTCGGTGACGGCCTCGCCGATGACCTCCTCGCCGGCTGCATCGAGTGCGGCGATTGCTGTCTCCGGATCGGCGGTCTCGATTGACTCCGCGGCGACGGCCACAATCTCGTGAGCCTGCCGAAACGGAATGCCCGACCGTGCAAGCACGTCAGCGACTCCGGTCGCGGTGGCAAAGCCCTCGCCGGCGGCTGCTGCTGCCGTCTTTTCAGCCCAGTCGGCGGTCACGATCGCGCCACCGGCCACCTCCACGGCCTCGTTGACGGCATCGACCGCCCGCCAGACGTGTGGGGTCGCATCCTGGAGATCGCGGTTGTACGCCCGGGGCAGTCCCTTCAGCGTCGAGGCCAGCCCTGTGTAAGCGCCGACCGCCTCGCCCGCGGTCGCTCTGACCAACTCCAGGGTGTCCGGGTTCTTTTTTTGAGGCATGATCGACGAGGTCGAGGCGTACGCGTCCGCCGGTTCGAGGAACCCACGATTCGCGAAGAGGATCCCGTCTTCGGCGAGCCCACTGGCGGTGAGCGCCGCCGGAACGGTCGCCCCAACCGCCTCAAGCATAACGTCACGGCCGGCGACGGCATCCATCGCGTTCTCGACGATCCCGTCGAATCCGAGCAGCGCCGCCGTCTGTGCCCGGTCGATGTCGAATGTCGTCCCAGCAAAGGCTGCCGCTCCGAGTGGCGATCGGTTCACCCGGCCGTAGGCGTCGAACAACCGCTCGACATCGCGTGCGAACGCCGCCGCGTATGACGCCATCCAGAATCCGGCCGTGATTGGCTGGGCTGACTGGAGGTGGGTATAGCCCGGCAGTAGCGTCTCTGCCTCGGATTCGGCGGCTGCGAGCAGCTGTTCTCGGACGTCACAGAGCGTCTCAACGACATCAAGCAGATCGTTCCGGAGCCGATAGCGCAGACACGTAGCGACCTCGTCGTTGCGCGAGCGAGCGGTATGCATCCGGCCGCCGTCCGGCCCCACGCGGTCGATCACCGCGGTCTCGATTGCGGCGTGCACGTCTTCGCCCTCGGGAAGAGCGCCGTGTCCCGCCGCCTCGATGTCCTCAAGTGCCTCAAGGATCGCCCCGGCGGTGTCGTCGTCGATAATCCCCTGCTCGGCGAGCATGACCACGTGTGCGCGATCCACCGCGATGTCGGCCGCGAAGATGCGCTCGTCGGCTGCCAGCGAAGAGAGAAAGCCCCGTGCTGGACCGCCGCTAAAACGCTCGCGCCGCACCACGTCACGATCGTCGCCCTCGGTCATATCAGTCGTCGTTGAGTGAGTTCGCAAGCCGTTCTTGAAGCCCGTGATACTTCGCGACACCCGTTGCATCGGACTGGGCGATTCCGGCAACATCCTCGGTGTTGAATGACGCCATCTCCTCGGAGTACACCGCGTACTCGCTGTCGCGGGCGACGGCCCGGCAACTGCCGCCACCGACCTGGACGGTTGCCGTACCGGTCACGACATCCTGGGTCTCGTCGATGAACGCCTCAAGCGCGTCGACCAGCGGCGCGAATACCAGCCCTTCGTAGGCCTTCTCCGCCCACTCCTGTTCGATCTGCCGTTTGAACGACCGCTCTTCCTTGGTCAACACAAGGTCCTCAAGCGCCTGATGGGCGGTCAACAGCACCGTCGCGGCGGGGTGTTCGTAGTTCTCGCGGACCTTGAGACCAAGAATCCGGTCCTCCATGACATCTGTCCGGCCGACGCCGTAGGCCCCCGCGAGGTCGTTGAGTTCCTCAATCAGCGCGACAGGATCGTCGTAGGACTCTCCGTCGATCGCTGTCGGTACGCCCGCCTCAAAGCTGATCTCGATCGTTGTCGACTCCGCGCTGGGAGCGGCCGTCCAGCTGTAGATCTCTTCTTCGGGAATGGTGCCGGGGTGCTCAAGCTCGGAGCCTTCGATGGCCCGCGACCAGATGTTCTGGTCGATCGAGTAACGGCCGCCGTCACCTCCCTCAACCGGTAGATCGCGCTCGGCCGCATAGTCCATTTCCCACTCCCGGGTTAGTCCGAGCTCCCGGACTGGGGCGATGACTTCCATGTCCGAGCCCCGCCAGACGGCTTCGAACCGGAGCTGGTCGTTGCCCTTACCGGTGCACCCGTGCGCGAGTGCGTCGCAGTTCTCTTCTTCGGCGACGTCCATGATCGCCTCGGCAATCACCGGCCGCGCAAGCGCCGTTCCGAGCGGGTAGCCCTGGTAGGTCGCGTTCGCCTTGACCGCGTCGAGACACAACTCGGCGAATGCATCCGTCGCGTCGACGACGTGGTGCTCAAGATCAAGGGCCTCGGCCGTCTCGGCAGCCTCCTCAAACTCCGCCTCGGGCTGTCCGACATCAACCGTGACGCCGATGACTTCGTCGTACCCATACTCCTCCTCTAATAGTGGTACACAGACGGTCGTATCAAGCCCGCCCGAAAACGCGAGTGCAACGCGTGACATTCGTATCGAAACGGGGTCTCGGAGCAGTATTAAATCCTTCCATATAGATTATTAAGAATTTGCGCATACCAATGGATAAAGGCGCTACCTGGCGAATTCGGAGCTTCAGACGAACGGAGGTAGTACTAATCGGGCCTAACGGCCCGGTCGTCGTCGCTGGCGAACGCGGCCGCTCGCGGCCGAGAAATGAGTCACCGCCGAGACGGTTCGCCGCATATGCCTGTCTGGCGGACGGCGATATATAACGATTTCGCGATGGGGTCATCCGGGCTTGACGATATCATCGAGGTTCTCAATGACGATATCGTATCCCTCGCTTTCGCCCGGTATGATGTCCCCAAGCGCGGCGCCGAAGGCCGCAACCGTCCAGACCACGCTTACCCGGGCGACCGCTTCGGACGTCGTCGGCGCGTCAACGAAGAGCCGACCCCAGAGCACCATCAGGGCCATTACTGCGGTCAGCGAGACAAGCAACACTCCGGCTAGTCGCCGTGGGACAATCCCGAACAGCGGCCGATGGGATTCGATATCACGCACATCCGTCCAGTAAATGAGCCCGACCGTTCCGACAAGCATGAAGAGCACATTCGTGAGCAGAAACACCGGAACATCCGCGATGCGGTATCGAAGAAGGTATCGAGCAATCTCGAAGATCCCGTCTTCGAACATCAGCGGCATCGCAAATAGCGTCCCACCGAGAAAGGCCTCCGCGACATCGCGCGTGGTGTACTTCCTGATCCGATCGCGTGCCGGCATCCGCTGGGCGATGGCAATTGTTCGGGCGACCCGTCGCCGTTCCTCGGGATCGTCGACGGTCTCCTCAAGTCGGTCAAGCTCCTCAAGGAGCCGATCGAGCTCCGGTGCGGTCATCCTCAAGCACAACAACCGATTGAGATAAAAAAGCCGGCCTCAGTCGAGACGAGAAGCAATATCCTCGGCGAAGTACGTCAGAATGAGATCGGCGCCGGCACGCTTGATCGACAGTAGTGACTCGTGGGCGACTGCCTCAAGATCAAGCCACCCTCGGTCGGCGGCGGCGTGCAACATCGCGTACTCCCCGGAGACGTTGTATGCGGCGACCGGACGATCAACCGTCTGATCGACCCGTTGTACGACATCGAGATACGGCAACGCGGGCTTGATCATCACAACGTCTGCACCCTCCTCAACATCGAGGCGCACCTCCCGACGCGCCGCCTCTCCGTTTGCCGGGTTCATCTGGTGATGTCGTCGATCGCCAAACGCAGGTGCCCCGTCGGCTGCGTCCCGAAATGGGCCGTAGAACGCACTCTCGTACTTGGCGGCGTAGCTCATGATCGGCACGCCTGTATGTCCGGTGTCGTCGAGTGCCTCGCGAATCGCCGTGACCATCCCGTCCATCATGCCGCTCGGCGCGACCATGTCGGCGCCCGCATCGGCGTGTGAGACGGCAATCTGCTGGAGCCGCTTGAGCGTCCGGTCGTTATCAACGGTATACTCAGGGTCGTCCTGTGCCTCTGTTTCGAGTACACCACAGTGTCCGTGCTCGGTGTATTCACATAGGCAGACATCGGTGATGAGATAACAGTCCGTAGCGTCGCTGAGACGTCGGAGCGCGCGCTGGATGACCCCGTCCTCGGCCCACGCCGAGGACCCTTCGGCATCCTTCTCGGTCGGCACGCCAAAGAGGATCACCGCTTCGACGCCCGTCTCTTGGACCTCCGCGACGCGCTCGATGACCCCCTCAAGTGGCACACGTTCGTGGCCGGGCATCGATGGAATCGGCTGTCGGGTCTCAGCCGTCGCGTCCACGAATACCGGTGCAATTAGATCGCGCGCCGCAAGCTTGGTTTCGGCGACCATCTCGCGGATACCGTCCTTCCGTAACCGCCTGGGGCGCTCGGTGAGATCCATACTCACCAATCGGCCTTGGCGTCCTAAAGTCTCCCCACCGACGTCTCGGTCCGCCTATACCCGTCCACCGAACGCGGCGGCGAGGACGAGCCCGATTGCGAGGGCGACCACGATTGTGTCACGGCCCCGCCAACGGAGCGGCGGGAGCGTCGGGTTCCAGGCGAAACATCGGGCCTGCAGAGCCAGTCCTAGCCGTTCGGCCCGGCCGAAGGTGCGCCTGAGCCCGGCAATTCCGATGTTCGCCGCCTGGTCGGTCCATCCGCGCGCATCGCCTCGTCGCGCTAGTTGCGCCCGTCTGACCCGCCGCAGATCCTCGACCACCAGAGGAATCAGCCGGAAGACCAGTCCCACGCCGACGCCGAGGATGCGTCCCAGCCGACCGGGGAGGACCCACTGAATGGCCGCCTGCGTCTCTCGAACCGGCGTTGAACGGATATATGCCCCGGCTATGAACAACGCGAGGAGCACGGCTCCCCCCGCCCGAGCCGACCTGAGGGCGGCGCGCAAATCGAACCAGGGCGCCCCGAACGTCAGCCCGGCGATGAGCGGTCCGGCTGCTAGCAGCGCAATCGGGGCTCTGAATGTCCACAGTGCCGTCCCCAACGAGAGTCCTGCACTCCAGAGGCTGATCAGTGCCACAACCGCCAGCGCCCCCAGCCCGATTCCTTGATCGACTGTCACCGTCGCGGCAACGAATCCAACCTGAAAAGCGAGTTTGGCTCGGGGGTCAAGTCCGTGAGCGAAGCGATCGGCCGGCGTATATCTCAGCATGTCTCCGGCGGGCGGACGCCATACTCGGACAGCTGGTCTCTGACCGCATCAAGTGGTCCGTCGGCGACCACCTGACCGTCGGCCATCACGATGATTCGGTCGACTAGGGAGACGATATCGCGCAGTTCGTGTGTCACGATGACGATTCCGGTATCGTTGTTGGCGAGTTCCGCGAGATGTTCGCGGACGGTCTGACGGGCCGGCCAGTCGAGGCCGGCAAACGGCTCGTCAAGGACAAGATGATCCGGATTCATCGCGAGGGCTCCGGCGATGGCGACGCGGGCCTGTTCGCCGCCCGACAGTCGATCGAGTCGCTCGTCACGCCGGCCTTTTAGTCCGACCGCTGCAAGGGCGGTTTTAACCCGTGTGTCGATTTCTTCGCGAGTGAGCCCCAGATTTTCCGGGCCGAAAGCAACGTCGGTGCCGATCGTCGCGGCGACGAACTGATCCCGTGGGTGCTGAAAGACCATCCCGACGGTCGTCCGAGCATAAACCGGGTCGTCGGTAACCGCGCGTCCGTCAACGCTGACGGTCCCGGTATCGGGCGTCAATAGGCCGTTGAAGTGACGCACCAGCGTCGTCTTCCCGCTGCCGTTCGCCCCGACAATCGCTACTGCCTCATCGTCGCCAAGTGTTAGTGAGACATCGGTAACCGCAGCGACGCTATCATATTGGTGCGTGAGGTTCTGTACGCTAATCACGCCTGTCCGGGTCCAGTGACGACTCCACTTCGTCCGGCGAGGATGGCGGCGATCGCCTTGGCGATATCGCCGGGTAGGAACACTAATCCTCCGGTTACGAGCGCCTTCGGGATCGAGATCTCGAGGACCAGGCTTAACCAGAGTCCGCCGAGCACGTACATGGTGGCGATCCCACCGGCAAGCCCGAATGCGTACCACGGCAGTCCGATCTGCCGGAGGTCGGTCACCCGCGTGCTGCGATGAACGCCGAGCCCAATGACAGCGGCGGCGATCGGAAACGAGAGAAGATACCCACCGGTCGGGCCTCGTAGGTAGCCGAGCCCGGCGTTGCCCTGTGCGAAGACCGGAACGCCGACCGCACCGGTAAAGACGTACAGCGCCATGGCGGCGGCCCCCCACCGGGGTCCGAGGAAGATCCCGGCGAGAAAGACGCCGAGTACCTGTAATGTGATCGGTGCCGGTGAGAGCGGATACGGGACAGCGACGTAGGCCAAGGCAGCGGTCAGTGCGGCCATCGCTGCCGCATAGGCCAGCTGGTGGACCGTTCGATCGGCAACGAGATCAACGTCGTCGTAGTCGGTGCTCACGGCTATGCTGGATCCGTCAACCCAAAAATAACCATTGGTTTACGACACAGCGAAGAAGGCTTATATATCGGTCTCTGTGTTGGCTATCCGTATGGACGAGAAAACCGAATCCCTCCGAGAGGTTTTCTTAGAGGTCTCAGACACCGAGACCGTTACTGAGGCGCAGTCAGACGCCCGTGGGACGCTCACTGACGATACATCCACCGACGAGCGTCTTGAGGCGATGCTCGCCGAGATGCGCGAGCGGTATACCTTCCGGAGTGACCTCACGGACGATCAGCTACTCACCGTTATCCGGCGATTCTACGACGGGGACTCGGACGCCGCCATCGCCGATGCCGTGGAGTGCTCCGAGCAGACGGTCTTCGAGGCCCGACTTGATCTTCACTGCTTCCGTGAAGAGGACTTCGAGGCCCCCTTCGCGTTCGACGCATTTCGTCGTGCCGTCGCCCAGGGGGCGTCAGTCGAGGATCTCGTCGACCGGTTTGAAGCCTCCACAGCGACGATTCGTCGGTATCGACAACTGCTTGAAGCCCGCGATCAGGCCCGTCGGGCAAACGATCGGTATCGCGATGAGTTCGCCGAACTGCTTGCCGACGCTGATCTCACGGGAGGACTGACCCAGCGGGCCCGCGAGGACGGTCTCGGCGAGGCAACCGAAGACATGGAGACTGATGTCTCCTTTTGAGGACGCCCATTCTGCTCCCGACGCGTTTTAGTCGATATCCTGAGTATCCTGTCTGTATGCAAGTCGTCACGCTGGGTCCCGAAGGCACCTACTCCCACCGGGCTGCGACGGCCGTTTCGGACGACATCGCCTTCCGCGAGTCGGTCACGAACATCGTCGAAGCCGTCGAAGCCGGTGAGCACCCTCGCGGTGTGATCCCGATCGAAAACAGCATCGAAGGGTCGGTTACCGAAAGCCTTGACGCGCTTGCCGAGGCGGATGTGGCCGTCCTCCGAGAAATCGTCACGCCGATTCGCCACGCGCTACTTGCCCAGCGTCCCGACTTCGAGACAGTCGCCAGCCACTCGCAGGCGCTTGCACAGTGCCGCGAATACCTCGCCGCCGAGTATCCGAACGCCTCGCTTGAGGCGGTTGCCTCAACGGCCCGTGGCGTTGAGATTGCCCGTGAGGATCCGACCGTCGCTGCCATCGGCCACCCCCAGAACGCCACCGACAATCTCCAGGTTATCGCCGAGGCCATCCAAGACCGCACCTCGAATGCCACTCGCTTTTTCGGGATTGGCCCGCGCGAGACGCTTGACCGTGCCGGCGGGAAATCCTCCTTTGCGGTCTATCCAAACACCGATTACCCCGGTCTCCTGCTGGAGTTGCTCCAGCCGTTCGCGGACCGCGACATCAATCTCACCCGTATCGAGTCTCGCCCCAGCGGTGCCCGACTCGGTGATTATGTCTTTCACATCGACATCGCTGCCGGACTCTATGAGGATCGGACCCAGGACGCGCTTGCGGATATTGAGGAACTGGCGTCCAACGGATGGGTCAAGCGCTTTGGCTCTTATGACGTCGAACACGTCGTCTGATCCGGTGCTCCGGTAGAGTTTTATTCGACTCAAACCTACCAACCTGCTGACTATGCGCTCTAGTCCACTCGATGATCTCGAACAGTTGTTAGACCGTCTCGACACCGGGATTGACGTGTCGATGCCACGGGCGGCATCGTGTGATGTCGTCGACCGTGATGATGCGTATACCGTTCTCGTTGATCTTCCGGGATACGACGCCGACGAGCTTGATGTCACCTACTCCGATGGACGGCTTCACATCCACGGCGAACGACAGGATCACCTCGATGTTGAGGAGGACGCCTACATCCGACGCGAGCGTCGCCGTGCAGTGGTTAACCGCACGGTACGAATCCCAGATCCGGTCGATGAGACAGCAATCTCAGCGACGTACTCCGATGGGGTTCTTGAGATCACGCTTCCAAAAGCCGAGGATGCAACCGGCGGCCACGAGATCGAAATCGAATAGCTGGTCGTCGGTTGAGTGATGAGCTCGGCGCGAGAAGTCGGCAGTCCTTTTTACTCCCGCCGTCCGAACGGTCACGCATGAGTTACGAGCCCGCGGAGATTGAGGATCGCTGGCGTCGCCGGTGGGCTGAGGAGGGTCGCTACGAGGTTGATCCGGACTCCGAGGCGGATGCCACGTTCATTACCGTCCCGTATCCCTACCCGAGTGGCGGGATGCACATCGGCCACGCGCGCACCTATACCGTCCCCGATGTCTACGCGCGCTACCGTCGCCAGCAGGGCGATAACGTCCTCTTTCCAATCGCCTGGCACGTCACCGGCACCCCGATTATCGGTGCTGTTGAGCGGCTCAAAGAAGGGGAACAGGCCCAGATCAACAGCCTCCAGAACGCCTTCGGCGTGCCCGAAGCGGATCTAGCTGATCTCGAAACTCCGATGGGCTACGCGCGGTACTTTATCGAAGAGGCCGACTGCTCGTATAAGACGGGGATGAGCCAACTTGGCCTCTCGATCGACTGGCGCCGCGAGTTTACTACCGAGGACGAACGGTACAAGCAGTTTATTTCCTGGCAGTACGAGACCCTCCGCGAACATGGACTCCTTGAGAAGGGCCTGCACCCCGTCAACTACTGTACTAACGAGAAACAGCCGGTGACGACACACGATCTACTTGAGGGCGAGGATGCGGAGTTTCAGGAGTACACCCTGATCAAGTTCAGTGACGCTGAGGCGACCTATCCGATGGCAACACTCCGGCCGGAGACCGTCCGAGGTGTCACCAACGCCTACGTCGATCCCGAGGCCACCTACGTCCGTGCGACCGTCGATGGCGAGACCTGGATCGTCTCGGCGGCCGCTACCGAGAAGCTTGATCTGCAGGCACACGATGTCACCGTCGAAGAGCGCTTTGAAGGCGCCCGCCTGGTCGGCCGCGAGGTCGAGAATCCCGTCACCGGCGATCAGCTGTTGATCCTTCCGGCGGACTTCGTTGATGTCGAGAATGCAACCGGCGTCGTGATGTCGGTCCCGGCGCACTCGCCCGATGACTATGTCGCCCTCCAGGATGCCAAATCGCGCGCGGACGATCTTGCCGACTACGGCGTTGACCCCGAGCGGGTGCGTGCGATCGAACCGGTGTCGATCCTCGATATCGAGGGCTACGGCGAGATCCCGGCGCGCGATGTCGTTGAGGAGTATGGGATCGATACCCAGGGCGATCCCGCACTCGAGGAGGCGACACAAGAACTGTATAACCGAGAGTTCCACCAGGGTGTGCTCCACGATACCTACGGCGAGTTCGGCGGCGAGGTCATCGAAGATGTTCGCGATGTCTTAGACGAGCACTACCGCTCGCAGGGGGCCTTCGCCAGCATGTACGACTTCGCCGAGGAGGTTGTCTGTCGGTGTGGCGGCGATGTCGAGGTGGCCGAACAGGAGACGTGGTTCCTCCGGTACAACGACGAGGAGTGGGTCCGGAAGGTCAATCTGGCCATCGACCAGCTTGAGACCATCCCGGAGAACACCCGCGAGCAGTATTACCACACCGTCGATTGGCTTGAAGAGTGGCCCTGTATCCGGAACTACGGGCTAGGGACGCCACTACCGTGGGATCCGGAGTTCATCATTGAGCCGTTGAGCGACTCGACAATCTATATGGCCTACTACACGATTGCTCACCGGCTCCAGGACGTCCCCGTCGAGGAGCTTGATCGCGACTTCTTTGACGCGCTGTTTTATGGCTCCGAGGCCGTCGAGGAGGCTCCAGAGAAGGCTCTTGAACTGCGCGAGGAGTTTGACTACTGGTACCCCGTTGATTATCGGTGCTCGGCGGAGGACCTGATCAGTAACCACCTGACGTTCTTCCTGTATCATCACGCTGAACTCTTCGAGGAGGCCTACTGGCCTGGTGGTATCACCACCATGGGAATGGGCCTGCTTGAGGGCGAGAAGATGTCCTCGTCGAAGGGGCATGTGATCCTCCCGGGCGAAGCGATCGACACGTACGGCGCCGACACCGTCCGGTTCTTCCTGCTCAACAGCTCCGAGCCCTGGCAGGACTTCGACTGGCGGGACGACCTGGTCTCATCCACGCATGACCAACTCGCGCGCTTCTGGCGTCGGGCAGTCGAGTTGATCGACGGTCCCGGTGGCGATCCGGATGAACTCAAGGATATCGACCGGTGGCTGCTTGCAAACCTCCAGGAGACGATCGAATCGGTGACCGAAGCACTGGAGAGCTTTGAGACCCGAACGGCCAGCCAAGAGGCGTTCTACCGTTTCGAGGAACACCTCCGGTGGTATCGCCGCCGGACCGATCAGGACCGCCCCGGCGCCCGGTGGACGCTTCGGGAGGTGCTCAAGATGCGCCTCCGGCTGCTTGCGCCGTTCGTGCCGTTCCTCGCAAATGAGCTCCACGAGCGACTGACCGGGCAACCGGCCGAGGACGCCGCTTGGCCGACCCCGGCCGATGAGTACCTCGATGCGACCGTCCTCGCCGGCGAGTGGCTAGTTGAGGAACTGACTGACGACATCGCGGACATCCTTGAGGTGACCGGCGAGGATCCCGAGACAATCCGCATCTATACGGCGGCAAACTGGAAACACGAGGTCTTCGAGACGGCCGTCGAAACCGGCCCCGATCACGGGGCGGTCATGGGACGGGTCATGGACAATCCGGATCTCCGCGAGCGCGGCGAGGCGGTCAACGACATCGTCGGCGAACTTGTTGAGTTCGTCCGTGGATACGACGATGAGCGTCTCAATGCGCTCACCGCGGTCGACGAAACGGCCGTTTACGACCAGGCAGTTGACTTCCTTGAGCGCGAATTCGACGCCGAGGTCGTCGTCGCGTCCGAGGATGCCGACCCGGTTGATCCGGAGAACAAGGCCTCACAGGCGGTTCCCTTCCGACCGGCCATCTACGTGGCCTGATTTTCCGACTGTACTCGATCCGGTGCCCCTCTGGTGGATCACGCTGTCGTGAGCAGTTCGATTGTTTCTCCCCGATCGGCATCGACGGCACCCTCGTAGGCAGTGTGGGCGGCAGCAACATCCTGGATCGCAAGACCGGTCGAGTCAAAGACAGTCAGTCCCTCGGTGTCGACGCGCTTTTCGGCGGTGACGATAGCAGCGAGATCGGCGTAAATGTCGTCGTCGGTCAACCGTCCGGCCTGGTAGGCGACATTGATCTCCCCGGAATGCGTGCATTGCTCGTAGTCGTCGATCACAATCGTTGCGTCCTGCAGAATCTGCTCGTCGAGTTCCTGCTTGCCGGCGGCGTCCGCTCCAACGGCGTTGATATGCGTGTGATCTCCTACAACAGCACGATCAACGATCGGTTCACGAACCGGGGTCACCGTTGAGAGAATATCACACGCCGCAGCGTCTGCGATTGAGCCAGCCCGGACATCAAAGCGATCCGAAAACGCGTCAATGAACGCCTCGAGACGAGCCTGATCCTGTTCGGCGACGATGATCTCCTCAAGATCACGAACGGTTGCGATTGCGTTGAGCTGAGCGTACGACTGCACGCCGGCACCGACGATTCCGAGTGAGGTGGCGTCATCAATCGCCAGGTAGTCCGTCGCGACAGCCGCTGCCGCTCCGGTGCGGAGTCGCGTCAGCTCCGTTCCGTCCATAATCGCTAGCGGCACGGCCGTCTCGGGATCCGAGTAGATTACCACGCCCATTACGGTCGGCAGATCGAACCGTTCTGGGTTGTTTGGGTGTGAGTTGACCCACTTGATGGCCGCCCCCTCCCAGTCCTCGGCGTCAACGTATGCCGGCATTGCTCGGAAATCGCCGTCGTACTGCGCCAGCTCGATGTAGGACTTTGCGGGCATCTGTACGTTATCGTGGCCATAGGCCACGAAGGCTCGCTCAACAGCGTCGATCAGCGTCGGTAGCGCAATCGTTTCGGTAACGTCGTCGCTATCCAGGATTCGCGTCTCCATAAAAGAGGAATATGCGGCCGTCAGCTTAATTGATCGGTTGTCAATCGGCTTGATCGAATCGTGTGGACCTACCGGACGGTCACATCATGCCGCCCATCCCGCCGCCCATGCCGCCCATTCCGCCGGCACCGGCACCGGGTCCTTCCTCGTCCTCTTCGCCTTCGGTCGAGAGGTCACCGGCCGAGATGATATCGTCGATCTTCAACACGAGGTTGGCGGCTTCGGTCGCCGAGGAGATGGCGTGGCGCTTGGAGTGAGCAGGTTCGACGACGCCGGCCTCGAAGGTGTCCTGAACATCGCCGTCGTTGACGTTGAGTCCGGCGCGGACATCGCCATCGTTGTGGGCCGCCCGCAGGTCGACCAGTGTGTCGATGGGGTCGAGCCCGGAGTTCTCTGCGAGCACGCGTGGGACCAGCTCGATCGAGTCGGCAAACCGCTCGACCGCCAGCTGTTCGCGGCCACTGACGCTGTCGGCGTACTCTCGGAGTCGCTGCGCGAGTTCGATTTCGATTGCCCCACCGCCAGCGAGCACACGCCCGTCGGCAATCGTCTGAGCAACCACGTCGAGCGCGTCGTTGACTCCTCGTTCGAGTTCGTCAACAACGTGGTCCGTCGAGGCCCGCAGCACCAGCGTCACGCCGTGGGCGTCCTCGCCGGTTACGTGGAAGCTCTCGTTGGCCTCATCGCGGACGACCGATCCAACGCCAAGATCCGCTTCGGTCGCGTCCGCAAGATCAGAGACGATGCCTGCGTCAACGACCTCGGTGAGGAACTCAATGTCGGACTTCTTGACCCGACGGGCCGCCAGGATGCCCTCCTTTGCGAGGTAGTGCTGGGCGAGGTCGTCGATCCCCTTCTGACAGAACACCACATCGGCGCCGAGATCGGCAATCTGCTCGACCTTCGCCTTGAGCTGTTCCTCCTCGCGGTCGAGGAATTGTTGGAGCTGGTCAGGATCGGCGACGCTGACCTCGGTATCGACGTCGGTCTCATCAACCTCGATGGGCTGATCAAGTAGAAGGATGTTGGCGTCCTCCGCCTCGACCGGCATGTTGTCATGAACCGGATCCTTGTCGATAATCGCCCCCTGGAGGAGTTCCGAGTCGGACACGGCGCCACCGGTCTGGGTCTCGATCTTAAGGAACTCCAGGTCGACAACCCGATCGCCGTCTTCGCTTTCGACGGTGAGCTGGCTGGCGGCCTCGACGATTAGTTCAGCGAGGTATTCCTTGTTGAATTCGGCGCCCTTCCCGGTCATCGAGGTCTCCGCTACCGACCGGAGCAGTGCTTCGTCCTCGTGGTCGATGGCGGTGGCGATATCGTCAACCTCGTTCCGGGCGTGCTCGGACGCCAAAGTGAAGCCCTTGATGATCGCCGTCGGGTGGATGTCCTGCTCGAGGAGGTCCTCGGCGTTCTTAAGGAGCTCACCGGCAATCGCGACGGCGGTCGTGGTGCCGTCACCGGACTCATCTTCCTGCGTCTCGGCGACTTCGATGATCATCTCGGCGGTCGGGTCATCGATGTCCATCTCCTGAAGGATCGTGACGCCGTCGTTTGTGACTGTCACGTCTCCCATGGAATCGACGAGCATTTTGTCCATACCCTTCGGACCGAGGGTCGACCGGACGGACTCGGCGACGGCTCGAGCCGCCGAGATGTTCCGGGACTGCGCGTCCTCGTCTTTGACGCGCTGGGACTCCTCGGACATTACGATCATCGGCTGGCCCTGCTGCATGCGCTGGCTCATAATCGAGTCGAACTATGATAGTGCTTCTATATAAGTCTATCTTTCACCGTCGGATCATTCGATCCGCTCCCAGATACAGCGTCTGCTGTTTGTGGTTCTGTGGCCGTCTATCGGCTGCTCGTGCCTAACCTCCCTACTGCGGCGGATCGGCTGGACCACGCCATCCTGAATGGTTTAAGTATGTGACTCCGCTCGATTGAGCCACAAGAAGACGCCAGGACTGGGATTTGAACCCAGAATCCCGTGGGGGAACACGCTTTCCAGGCGTGCGCCTTACCAGATTCGGCCATCCTGGCACGCGACACCTAATCGTAGCCCTGTCGGTCGGTTAAAGCCTTCTGTTCGTCGTACGCAATGTGTTCAGGCGACGGCGATCGCTTCGATCTCGATGTCTACACCCTTCGGCAGAGCGGCCACCTCCACGGCACTCCGTGCCGGCGGTTCGACATCGAAGTACTCGGCGTACGTGTCATTCATCTCGTCGAAGGCGTCGATGTCCGAGAGGAAGACGGTTACCTTGAGGACGTCCTCGAAGTCGGCCCCTGCCTCGGCAAGAATGGCTCCACAGTTATCGAGGGCTTGTTCGGTCTGTGCGGCCACCGATGCATTATCAAGCAGCTCACCGTCCGGTGTCATCGGGAGTTGCCCGGCAGTAAAGACCAGTCCGTCTGTAGTCGTCGCCTGACTGTACGCCCCAACGGCGGCGGGGGCCTCGTCGGTCTGGATAATCTCCTTCATCACTCCCGGGGTGCACACCCGGAACAATAAAACCCGTCCCACAGCAGCCGGGGGGCCGTCACACCCATACCGTCGCTCGCGTAAGTCTCGATATGTACATTGAGTACGACCGCGACACGTGTATCGGTATGTTCCAGTGCGTCGCCGAGTGGGACGCCTTCGAGGAGGATACGACCGCCGGGAAGGCGGTCCTCTCCGAGGCCGAGGAGGTCGAGGACGGTCTGTTCCGCCGAGAGGTGCCCCCGGAGGCCGAACTTGACGCGAAGTTTGCCGCCCGCGCCTGTCCTGTTGATGCCATTGCCGTCTACGAGGACGGCGATCAAATCATCCCATAGCGTGTGGTATGGTATCAACACACATTTGGAACAGAAAGGTCTAACAGACAGGCCGGTGAAGCCGGCGGTGATGCCCACCGTCGAATACCTCAACTACGAAGTCTTAGACGACAACGACTGGGATATGTACGACCCGGAAACCTTCGAGAAGGCGGCCGAGGCCGACCTTGATGAGGAGGACTACGGCACCTTCGAGGTCGCCGCCGGCGAGTACATCCTTGAGGCCGCCGAGGCCCAGGGCTTCGACTGGCCGTTCTCCTGTCGTGCTGGCGCCTGTGCGAACTGTGCCGGCATTGTCGTCAACGGCGACGTTAACATGGACATGCAACAGATCCTCAGCGACGAGGAAGTCAATGAGAAGGACGTTGCGCTGACGTGTATCGCGACGGCCGAAAGCGATGAGATCCAGCTGGTGTACAACGCCAAGCATCTCGATTACCTTCGCGACCGCGTTATCTGATTCGGCCGCCACCCCGTGACGAGCCGGAACGGCTAAGCACCCGCTTGTCGATTTTCTACTGTGCCAGATCTCGGCGTTATCGCCGCCCCTTGGACGGACCTGTTCCGTCTTCTCGCCGTTCCGCTTTACGGGTGGGCGGCGCTTCGTGACGTCCGTACCCGCCGGGTTCCAAACGCCGCATGGCTCCCGGTCGTGGTCCTTGGCGCGGTCTTGTTACTCGTTGATGCAATCGTGGCGTGGACCGCTGGCGGCTACCTCTGGTTTCAGTTTGCCGTTGGAACCGCTGTCTCGCTTGCGCTCGTTATTCCCCTCGTCTACGGACTATGGCTGCTGGGCGGGTTCGGTGGAGCCGATGCCAAGGCCGTGATGGCCCTTGCGGTGCTCGTTCCCGTCTTCCCGCAGTATCAGGTCGGCACGACCCTCCTACCGGTCGTTGACACCACTATCGGATCGTTCGTCCTGACGGTCCTCACGAACGCTGTCGTGTTAGGGCTGCTCTATCCGCTTAGTCTTACGGTCTTGAATCTGCTACGCGGGGACCTGTCACTCGTCATGGCCGTCGGCAAACGCTGCTCGGTCGATACGATCGGACAGCGCCACGGCCGTCTCCTTGAGTCGCCTCAGGGACTAGTGCGTCAGGGCCTGGATCTCGATGCCCTCCGAATGTATCTCCGGTGGCGGGGAACCGATCTCGCGACACTCCGGGCGAACCCGGATCGTATGCGCGATCCAGCGAGCCTGCCAGAAGCGCCCAATCCCCCCACCGACGGCGCTGTCGCTGACGGTGGCACCTACGATGACCCTTGGGGGGCGAATGCCTTCCTTGAGGCGATTGACGGTGACGCCTACGGCACTGATCCGGCGACCCTTAGAGACGGTCTTGAGACTATTGTCTCACGTGAGACCGTTTGGATTTCCCCGGGAATCCCGTTTCTCCTCCCGCTGTTCGGCGGCCTCATCGTCGGATTAACCTTCGGTGATGTGCTTTATGCTGTGCTCACCGCTGTCGGGGTCGTCCCGCCGACGTGATCTGCCGCCCGGGCAAAAGGCCTATTCGGACCTGCGGTCACCTCCGTACATGGACTTCGGCGTTGACCTTGACTTCGGTGAGACCGGACGGCTTCCAGCGATCGCTCAGGACGCGACATCCGGCGAGGTGCTGATGCTTGCCTACGTGACGCCGGACGCGCTTGAACGTACCCGAGAGACCGGCCGCGCCCATTACTACTCTCGGAGTCGTGATGAACTCTGGGAGAAGGGGGCCACCAGCGGCCACACCCAGACTGTCGAGGAAATCCGTGTCGACTGTGACGGAGACACGGTTCTCTATCTCGTCGATCAGACCGGTGGCGCCTGTCATACCGGCTATCGGTCGTGTTTCTATCGGACGATCGATGGCGAGGTCGTCGGTGAGCGCGTCTTCGATCCAGAGGACGTCTATGAGTGACGGCCCTACAACCGTTGAGACGGCCGTCGTTACGGAGCTTGAGGAGGCGGCTGCGGCCTACCGAGACGCCAAATCGGCCGTTGAGGACCGCGGCCGTGACCAACTTGAGCGCCTCGCAGATGCCTACGAAACGGCCACGAATCTCCTTCTTGAGTACGAGGATTCTGCGACGGATACCGGTGCACGAGAGTTCGTCAATTTTGCGCAGTTCAAGACCTCGTTTATCGGATTGGTTGAGGATCTCGACAACGACCTGCCGGCTGTCGACGCGTTTGCGGCGGCCCGTGATGCAATCGATAAGCGCCGGCTAAGTGAGGACGACTTCGCCCGTGCTCGACAGCGCCTTGGCCCGGTTGAGGATGAACTTGAGAAACTCGACGCGCTTGCGGACGCCCGTGACGCCCTCGTTGACGCTCGCCGCCGAACCAAGGACCGTCGATCGACGCTCGCCGCTGAGGTCGACCGGCTTGACGAACTGCTCTCGCTCGGTGCGGCCGACTTCGACGCCCCGGTCGAAGACCTCCGCGAACCGGTCGACACCTACAACGATGCCGTCCGAAATGCGTTTTCTGAGGCCCGACGGGACGCTCCGATCCGACGGGTGTTCGCCCTTCTTGAGCGGGCACAGGCCTACCCACTGGTGGAGTTTCGCGATCCGCCACCAGCACTCGCTACGTTTGTCGAGGAGCATCCGGCCGGTGAGCACTCAATCGCGGAGTTACTCGAGTTCACCGAGTACTCTCGATCGAAACTCGGTCATTATGTCGACGATCCCGCCGCGTTCCGACAGGCCGTCGCCACCAATCGCACCTATCTCGCCGAACTCGATGCTCAGCCGCTGACGATCGCGTGGCCGCCACCACCGGCCGAGCAGGTGCCATGGCTCGCCCGTGAACTCCGTGCTGTCGCCGGCCGGCTCGTCGATACGGACGCAGTTGCCGCCCTTCGCACTATCGAGTCCATCGCCCGTGATAAGGACCGATACCGGACGCTTCGGCAGACGGCTATCGCCGAGACACGACTCGACGCCGAGGAACGAGCGGCGCTTGCCGACGGGACGCTTGCGGCTCGACTTGCGGCCCATCGTGACGCAATTGAGCGGATCGACGATGCGCTTGCCGCTGCTCCCGATCCGTGACTTAGTGATCCATCGCGGTGGTTGCCTTCGTAACCAGGTGTTGGGCGCGTTCGGGGTCGGCGGCCTCCGCGTACACGCGAATCAACGGTTCGGTCCCGCTTGGCCGAATCAACACCCAGGCGTCATCGGTGTCGATCCGATAGCCATCGCGGGTGTCGAGGGTTCCTGAGTGCTCCCGTGCCCACGTCTGTGCCCGTTCGAGGAGCCGATCGCGATGGGTGGTGTCCTCGTAGGCGATATTCTCTCGTACCATGTGATATCCGGTGTACGGGGCGACAACCGCACTCGCCGGCCGGTCGGCGATGAGTTCGAGGAACCGGGCGGCGGTGTATGCCCCGTCACGGGCAGTTCGAAACGGCGGAAATATAATCCCACCATTGCCCTCGCCGGCGATCGGGACCGCTGTATCGCCGGCCCGAAGATCGGTAATGCGCTCGGCCAGGTAGGTCGCCCCGATGGGCGTCAACTCAAGGGTTGCCCCAACCCCTTCTACCGCGTCAACGACGCGCTGTGATACGTTGACCGCTGATACCATCGTGTCGCCATCGGTGAGCTCCTCGGCTGCCAATGCGGCAAGTGACGCACTACCATCGATCGGCGAGCCGGTCTCATCAATGAATACCGCACGATCCGCGTCACCGTCGTGGGCGATTCCGAGATCCGCGTCGACGGCTTTGACAAGCCGGCACAGGTCCTTGAGATGCTCCGGTACCGGCTCGGGATCACGCCCGGGGAAGCGTCCGTTAGCGTCCGCGTTCACCGTGTGCACCTCACAGCCGAGTCGTCGGAGCAGTGGTGGGGTCGTGAAACACCCAGCCCCATGTGCCGGGTCGAGTGCGATTGTCAACTCTGCGGCCTGAATCGCCGCCCGATCAACTGCTTCGAGGACACTCTTGATATACGCCTCGCGACGGTCCTCGATCGACCGTTGGGTCCCGACGGCATCCCACGCAGCGGTCGGTGTTGGCCCATCGATCACCGCCGTTTCAATCTGCTCTAGCGTCTCGATGTCGAGTCCAACACCGTCAGTGCCGACGAGCTTGATTCCGTTGAACTTCGGTGGATTGTGCGATGCCGTCACGATTACGGCCGGCATACCGTTGGCAGCGGCATGGTGGTGTGCCGCCGGCGTCGGGACCACTCCAAGTCGATCGACGTCGACCCCGACACTCCCCAGCCCACTGCTCACGGCATCAGCAAGCATCCGTCCCGACGTCCGGGTGTCTCGGGCGACAGCCACCCGCGATGCCGACCAGACGGTCCCGGCCGCCTGTGCCACCTGGAGGGCAAATGTTGGGGTTATCTCGTCGTTGACCACCCCGCGGACCCCGCTGGATCCGAATATGTCCATACTGAGGGTGGGTGGCCACTCCTCATAGCCGTTTTGACGAGGTGCTGAGACCGAACACTCATGTACCGGTTCCTCTGTAGGCTCCGATATGATTGTCAGCGGGTCCGACTCGCAGGTGCTGGCCGCGCGACTCGCCGCGACGCTTGACGAGTCCCTCGCCGCCGTCGAGTACGATCGATTTCCGGACGGGGAACTGCACGTCACGGTTGGGACCGCCGACACCGACCGGGCAATTATCGTTGCCTCGACGGTATCCTCGCGTGCACACATCGAACTTCTCCAGCTGCAGGACGCCGTCAGAGAGTCCGGCGTCGACACAGTGACGACGGTCATCCCTTACCTGGGTTACGCCCGACAGGACGAGGCCTTTGCCCCGGGCGAACCGGTCAGCATTCGGGCGGTTGCACAGGCGATTGACACCGGTACCGATCGCGTCGTGACCGTCAACCCACACGAGTCGAATGTCGGTTCGTTTTTCGATCCGCCGGCACGTATCGTTGATGCTAGCGCGCGACTGGCCACCCCGCTTCCCACGGACCTCGCTGATCCGATCTTCCTTGCCCCGGATGCCGGTGCTGCCGACTTGGCTTCGGCCGTCCGTGATGCGTATGGGCGCGGAACCGTTGACGCCTTCGAGAAGACCCGTCACTCCGGACAGGACATCGCGCTCTCGCCGTCCGAACTCGATGCCGAGGGGCGCGATGTCGTGGTTGTTGATGACATCATTGCCACGGGGTCGACGATGAGTGAGACCATCGAAACGCTCTACGACCAAGGCTGCAATCGCGTCCTTGTTACCTGTATCCATCCGGTGCTTGCTGGAAACGCCTATCTCAAACTCATCCGGGCGGGCGCAGACACGCTATACGCTACTGATACGCTTGAACATCCTGCAAGTACCGTTTCCGTGGCACCAGCGATTGCAAACGCCATCGCATGAGGACGCCCCTCTCTCTGTGTCCCGGTTCCCCGACGGAGGTCCACTGGGGGTGACCGATGACCGTCAACCGCTGGTGTCGGACAGTCGCCTGTCTGACTGTCGGACTCCTCTTTGTTGTCGGTGGCGTCGGGGTAGCGTCCGCTGATGAACCTTCCGTTGAGCACGCCTGGACGACCGCACTTGAGAACCCCCCTCTCGGGACACCGGTCGTTGGTGACGACCGGGTGTACGTCACCACCCGCCGTTCCCTTGTCGCGCTTGACGCCCATACCGGACAGCCACACTGGTCGCGATCGCTCCCGGCTTCCGCAACCGCTCCCCCCGTACTTATCGATGGCACGGTCCGGGTTGTCGATACGACGGGAACGATTCACTCCTTTACCGCCGCAACCGGTGCCGGCAACCATACTGTCTCGTTCGGCCCCTCTCCCCCCGCGTATGTCACGACCAGTGACGACACCGTCTACTTCCTCACGAACGAAACGCTCAGAGCGGTCTCACTTCGCGGTCTGACCGTTCGCTGGGAACGGCCGTTCATAGCCTCCTCGCTGACAGTAGGATCCGATACCGACACCCTCGTCGCCGCCTCAGCAAACGGCACAATTCGTGGAGTTGACACCCAGACCGGAACCGATCAGTGGACGGTGTCGCTTCCATCATCCATCGTTACACCCCCTGCCGTCCAGACCGACCGCGTCGGCGTTCTCACCGCGGACGGACGCGTACACGCGCTTGATACCGATGACGGCACGGCCCACTGGCGAGCCACACTTGACACACCCACGGTCAAAACGGGGATCATCACCCCTCGATCCTCAGGGTTCTACGTCACCCCGGCCCCCGACACGCTTGTCGCCATCGTTGACGGTGACGTTCGCTGGCAACGCCCCCTCCCGGCCGATCGGTCACAGCCGGCGTTGTGTCCAACGCCCGGAGAGGTGCTCGTGAGCACCGATACCGGCCGTCTTCTTGGGATTGACGCGTCAAGTGGGACCGACCTCTGGGACGCATCAGTCGCAACGGCTGAGCTTTCGCCCCCGGCCGTCGGATCGGCCGTCTACGTGGGCGATGGTGACGGTCGGCTGACCGCCGTCGTCCCGCAGGTGATCACGCTTGAACTTGCGGCGACACGTCCCTCACCAACGGCCGATACGATCGTTGTAACGGCGACGGTCAAGAACCGGCTCTCGGACCCGCTCACCCGTCCGGTGCACATTGAGGCCGGCGGCCGTACGGCGACCGTTGAGCAGCAACTACCCCCGGACGAACCGGTCACCGTTCGTTTCACCGGTGTTGCGGCGTTTGAGCCAACGGTCACGGTCGGGCCGGTCCGTGAGACACTTTCACTCGGCGCTGATCCGCGTCGCTCGTCTCCGGAGGAGGTCCCCGATGACACCGGGCCGTCGACAACGACGGTATACATCCCTGAGCCTCCCACCGAATCCACACCAAACGACCCGACCCCTGGATTCGATGTATACGCGGCGATTCTTGCAGTCGTCCTGTTCGGTGCACTCGCTCGTCGGCGCCCCTGAGGTGTGCCTAGCAGCTGTTGGTAATACGATTGTGTTATTCAGTGCGGACGGCGGTAGCATGCCGTCTCACGGCTAATCAGTTGGTCATTGCTGAATGACCCGTCTGTGTTTTCAACGACTGTTAGGCAGTGGCCTCGCGGAGTGAGGCGATCGCAATCTCGACACTCGTGTCTTCGATGTCCCACTTCTGACGGTGGCCATCGTCGATCGGTCCGACCTCCTCAGCGCGGACCTCCTCGGCGATCAGCGACTGATGTTCGGCAACAAGATCGGCCACGTGGTCGTCCGCGATTGTATACTCAAGACGGATTGGCTCCTCGATATCCAGTTCGAGATCCTTGCGCATCTCCTGGACGCGGCGGATGACCTCCCTGGCGTATCCCTCACTTTCGATATCCTCGGTCAGCGCGGTATCGACGTAGACGATTCCCATCGACTCGCCGTCGCGCTCAATCCGGGCGTCACTCACCGCTTCTGGTGGCTCGCGGACGAACTCGATCATCTCGTCGGTGAGTTGTTCGTCTTCGGCGATGATTTCCTCCTCGTGGACCACCGCATTGAGCCGGTCGAGATCGGGTTCGGCGACCCGCACCTGCTTGAGGGCGTTCATGACCGTTTCCGCCTCCCCGCCGAACGCCGGCCCGAGCTCGCGCATGTCGGCCTCCGGCCGGTATCGCAGTTCCTCCCAGGTGTCATTGGCCGACACGACCTGAATCTCCCGGGCGTTCAGCCGGTCGGCCAGCAGATCCTCGTGTGCGGTCACCGCCTGCTTGACGCGGTCGGTGTCGGGCGCGACGACAACTCGTGTGACCGGCCACCGGAGCTTGCGTTCGGCCTGCTGGCGGGCGTTGGCTCCGGCCTCCTCAACCGCCCGGATGATCTCGATGTCCGTCTCGAGGGTTGGATCCTGCCACCGGTCGTCGGCTGCCGGCCAGTCGCACATGTGGACCGTCGGGTGGCCAGCATCGCCGGTGAGCGTCCCGTAGATTTCTTCGGCGATGAACGGGGTAAATGGTGCCAGCAGTCGCACCACCCGGTTGAGAACGTACGCCAGCGTGTGATAGGCGGCCTGCTTGGAGGCGCTATCTTCTTCCTCCCACATCCGCTCGCGCACCGCTTGCACGTAGAACCGCGAGACATCATCGACGACAAACTCTCGGATCGCGTCGGCGGCGCGATCCTGTCGGAAGTCCGCCCAGTGTTCGGTCGCCGTCTCGATCACCGTCTGCAAGCGCGCGAGCACCCACCGATCGACGGTTTCGAGGTCGTCTGCGACCGCATCGAGATCGAACGTTGCCGGGTCGAATCCATCGAGTTCCATATACGGCAGCGGGAATCGGAAGACGTTCCAGAGGATGTTCAGGTCCCGCTGCATGGCCTCGGTCGTGTCCCAGGAGAACCGAATGTCCTCGCCCTGTGCGTTGACCGACAGCAAGAACAGGCGCATTGGGTCGACCCCGAAGCGATCCATCACCTCGTGGGGATCGACGAGAATGTTCTTGGACTTGGACATCGCCCGGCCGTCTGGCATCAGCGCGTGGCCGTGCATCAGCACCTCGCGGTAGGGGATCGCGTCCATCGCCGCTGTCCCCATTCCAAGCTGCGACCAGAACCACCCGCGGGTCTGGTCGTGTGCCTCCATGATGAGATCCGCTGGCCAGAGCTCCTCGAACGCCTCGGTTTCTTCGGGGAATCGCAACGTGCCCCAGCTGGCCACTGAAGAGTCAAGCCAGACATCGAAGACATCGGGGACGCGTTCGTAGCGTACGCCGTTCTCGGTGATGGTCAGCTCATCGACGGTGTCCTTATGCAGGTCAACGCCCGCTGGATCGATCTCCTGATCCACCCGGGCGGCGAGTTCCTCGCGATCCTCAATCACGATCGCGTCGGCCATGTCACCGGACCACTCACGCGGTTCGCCGTCGGTGGTCTCGGTGGGCAGCCAGATGGGGATTGGGATCCCCCAGTAGCGCTGTCGCGAGACGTTCCAGTCCGGTGCCTCGGTGACGAAGTCCCGGAACCGCTCGTCGCGGGCCCACTGGGGGTGCCACTCGCTGTCCTCGATGTTCGCGAGGAGATCGTCCTTGATTTCGGTGATGTTGATGAACCACTGGTCGGTAACGATCTGGACAATCCCCGTATCACACCGCCAGCAGTGACCGTAACTGTGTGTGACCGTCTCTGAGGCGAGTAGCTGGCCGTTCGCTTCGAGATCGGCGATGATATCCTCGTTGGCGTCTCGGACGAATGCCCCGGCGTATTTACCCGCGGCCTCGGTGTAGATTCCGTCTCCGCCGACCGGACAGAAGATGTCAACTCCGAGTTCCTGCCCGCGTGCGAAGTCCTCCTCACCGTGGCCGGGAGCGGAGTGCACCAATCCGGTCCGGTCGGCCTCGACATACTCAGCCGAGTAGATCTGCAGTGCGTCCTCGCCGTCGGGGGCGTCGGGAACCTCTTCTCGGAGGGGATGGTGATACGCCCAGCCGACCATCTCCGCCCCGGTGAGCCGCTCGACGATCTCGTAGTCTGTGTACCGGCCCTTTGAGAGGACCTCCTCAAGGGTGTCCGCAGCGACGTACAGCCGCTCTGTCTCGCCATCTTTCGTCGCATCAACCCCGACGTACTCGATGTCCTCATCGACGGCGACAAACGTGTTTGCCGGAATCGTCCAGGGCGTCGTCGTCCAGATGACGACTGACCCCGGCCGGTCCCGGAGCGAGAATTTGACGTAGATCGAGGGATCCTCAACGTCCTCGTATTCGACCTCGTTGTTGGCAATGGCCGTCTCACACCGCGGACACTGGCTGATCGACCGCTGTCCCTGTTCAACCAGCCCGCGATCGTGTGCCCGGGCGAACCCCCACCAGGCCGCCTCCATGTACTCCGGTGCGACCGTCTTGTAGGGATCCTCCCAGTCCATCCAGACCCCGAAGGATTTGAAATCCGACTGGAGTCCCTCGAGTTGCTCCTCGGCAAATTCCTTGCATTCCTCGATGAACGCATCCTCGCCGAAGGCCTCAATGTCCTTCTTGTTCTCAAAGCCCAGTTGCTCCTCCACGCGCGTCTCGATGGGCAGTCCGTGCATGTCATAGCCCGGCCGGTCCCGGACGTTCTTGCCCTGCATCCGGTGGTACCGCAGATAGGCGTCCTTGAGAACCTTGTTCCAGGTCGTTCCCATGTGGGCCGATCCGGAGGTATACGGCGGTCCATCGACAAACAGGAAGTCCTCGCCATCCTCCCGGTGGGCGACGGTCTGCTCGTAGGCATCAACGGCGTCCCAGTGATCGAACACACGGTCCTCGACCGCCTGAGGATCGTACTGATCAGGGACCTCCTCGAACCTGCTCATACCCATTCTGACCGTCTCGGGGGATAAATGAGAATCGGTCATTGCATCGCGACTGTCGCGACCACAACGTTTCTTATGGCGGCCGTCAACGCCCCACGTATGACTGATTGCATCTTCTGTGCCATCGCCGACGGCGAACTGCCCAGTCACACCGTCTACGAGGACGACGCCGTCCTCGCATTCTTGGACGCAAACCCGCTGGTCGACGGCCACACCCTGGTGATCCCCAAAAGCCACCACGAGACGACCGACGACATGCCGGCGTCGGTCGGGGCCGAACTGGGTCGGGTCGTTACCACCCTTGCGCCGGCCGTCGAGGCGGCGGTTGATGCGGACGCCTCAACCATCGGAGTCAACAACGGTCCAGCGGCCGGCCAGGAGATCGACCATATTCACGCTCACATCATCCCGCGTCACGAGGGAGATGGCGGTCAGCCGATCCACGGCGTTGTCGGCACCCAGACTGAGGCGGACGACGAGGAACTTGAGCGGATCGCTGACGCGATTTTGGGGGCCCGGTGACGAGGCACCCCGATGCCCTCTGCCTCCGCGCCGACTGCCGCATCGTCCACAACGGCTGCGCTTGCCCGTGCCAGTGATGGTACCGCCAGCGGGCCGCTATGTCTCGCGCTAGGCGGGATGCTTGCAGCCGCCGACCGCTCGGTGCTCCTTCTTGATGTCGACGCCGACATCCAGCCGCTGGCTCGGTATACCCCCGGGGCGATCGACTCTGATCTTTCACAAGTGCTCCTCGGCGATGCGACGCTCGAGGAAGCAACCTATCCGATCCAGGTTGCTGGCGACCACATCGCTGTCAGTCCGTTCCGTGCTCCTTTCGCCCGTCTCGCCCGGGCTAAGGCCTCTGAAGCGGCTCAGCAGCTTTCCCCCATACTTGAGGCGGCAGCGACGCGCTATGATCACGTTATCGTTCACACGCCACCAATCGGCTCGAACCCTGCCGTCGCGGCCGTCACCGAGGCGTCGACGGTCGGGATCGCAACGCGTGCAGACGAATACGGTCTTGACGCGCTGTACACCATGCAGGGACGAATCGAAGATATCGGGGCTGAATGGACGACGACTCTCGCGACCGGTCGGAACAAACACGCCGATGCGGTTGATGTCGTGCTTCCGGACATCGTTCCAGGGATGTCCGCACCAGCCGATCCATCGTCGACATCCAAGCAGACCCGGACGGCGCTTGCAACACTTGCCAGTCAACTCTGTGGCGTTGAGATTCCTGTAACCCGCCCTTAGTGACACGAAGCGAGCGGACGCCCGCCCCTTAGGGGTGCGAGAGGGTTAACCTCAGTTACGGAACTCGTCTACGCCGGTCATCGTCTCTGCGAGCAAATCGCGCTTCTGTGTCGTTGGGCTCCCATCTTGTCCAAGTGCTGGCTCGATTGCTGCCCTCGCTCCAGGAATCGAATCGTGGGTCTCAATGTATACCGTGAGCTCAAACTCGGTCTCGCTCGCCCCGGTGAGTTCGCGGGCCTCGCTCCGCGTAATCCGGGCATCGAGCCAGTCACGGACAATCGCCCGCCCCTGAGGTGTCATTGGACAGACGCCGTCGATGCCGACTTGGTGGAGCACCTTCGCGGCGGTTATCGTCGGAACGCCAGCCGTCTCGCCGGCGCGTCCGACACTCTTGCCGGCGGCGTACGCCTCAATGAGTGTTGCCGCCGCCTCAGTCGAACACGGGAGTGTGTCCGCGTAGGCCCCCAACCGCTCTGTGAGACCGTCACCGGCGTCATTGACCGTGGCGACGCCGCGGTCGCGCTGTTCGGTGGTCACCTCCAGGCCGGCGGCGATCTCGGCGAGTCCCATACCCAGCGATTCTCCGACCCCCGTAGTAAAGACATGGGGTGCCTGTCCGGGCTGCCTAGCGTGCGCACACAGTCACCTACCGGTAACCGGTAGGTTCATGCCGTGCTCATCGGGTATCTACCGGCGCTGCCGGCGCGGTTTAAATACCCTATCGGCGCCAACGTTCACCTGTGATGATGCAGACGCAATCCCCCACCGAATGTCCGGAGTGCCAGGGACACCTCGTTACCGAGGACAGCGAAACGCTCTGTGCGGAATGCGGCTTGATTGTTGCCGAGGACGCCATTGATCACGGTCCAGAGTGGCGGTCCTTCGACGACGACCCGACTGACCGCAAACGAACGGGGGCCCCGCTGACGCGCTCGCGTCACGATCGGGGGCTCTCAACCGAGATTGGGAATGACACCAATCTTCGACTCACCGGTCGCAAACGCCGACAGCTGGCCCGGATGCGCCGCGAACACAATCGTGCGAAGATCGCGACCAAGGCCGATCGCAACAAGGTGTACGCCTTTACCGAAATCCGTCGGCTGGTGAGCACGCTTGAACTCCCGCGACCAATCCGCGAATCCGCCTGTGCGCTCTTTGATTCCGCACAGTCGGCCGACCTCCTCCGCGGTCGATCACTTGAGGGATTCGCTGCGGCAGCCGTGTATGCGATCTGTCGGGTCCAGTCGATCGCGCGGACGGTCGACGAAATTGCCGAACACGCCCGCGCCGATGTCGCCGAACTACGCGCTGCCTACGACGCGCTTAACCGCGAGCTCGGTATCCCGACCGGCCCCATCTCTCCGACCGAGTATATCCCCCGGTTCTCCTCTGCGTTGTCGGTCCCTGACGCCGTGACGGCGAAGGCGATGGCGCTCGCCACCGAGGCTGAAAAAGAGGGTCTCGTCGTCGGCCGGGATCCAACTGGCGTCGCTGCCGGCTGTCTTTATACCGCCGCCCGCCGGGTTAATTTTGATATCTCTCAGACCGCTATCGCGGAGGTAGCCGACGTCTCGCCGGTCACTCTGCGAAAAACCTACCACGACCTCCGCTGATCAGTTCGTACCGAACCCACGCGCTTTTGCGTCCACTCCTCCCAATATGCGGTATGCACGACTCGGTAGCGGCATTCCGGGCCGGTGAGCGCCCGGACGATGTCGTGATCTATATCGCCGATACGGCGGTTGATGACCCCGATCAACTCGCCGCCTACGGTGATCGCGTTGATGATGGCACGCTGTTGATCCTTGACGGCGAGCAAGGGCGACGCGTCTTCCAGACGGCCACCGGACAGGCGGCGATGAACTTCGCACAGGAGGCTATGCAACAGGAGGGAGCGATCGCCCCGGAACTGACCGGCGGTGACTGTCCGGACTGCGATGATGGGCACCTTCAGGTGCTCCTCGCTTTCTTCGAACCACAGAACGAGGCCGTCGGGGGTCGGTACGCCGAGGGAGATGTCATCCACGCCTATGCCCGTTGCTCCTGTGGCACCGCCTACTCTCACCGCTGGATTGTCTAGTCCGTGGCGGCGAGCGTGCGGAAGGCGTCGAGAATGAGCCGCTTGGCGACGGCCCCGTGGGTCGTCCAGTGATGCGCATAATCCAGCATGTCGTCGTAGATTTCTGGCTTGCACCCGGCGGCCTTCGGGTGGCCCCCGCCGTTGACCTGTTCGGCTACCTCGTGACACCGCTTGAAGGACTCGGTCCCGCGGATTGAGGCCGGACCGGACGGTTTGACGATGACGGCCGCATCAGCGCCGTCCTCACGGAGTTGCTCGGCCACCTCGTTTTGCGAACACCGGCCGTAGGTCACGCCGACCGTCCAGTCTCCGATTTCGTGGAACTCCGCACGGCGGACCGCGCGGTCAATCCGGTCAGCCTTCGTCTCGCGCCGCTGTTCGAGTGACTCAAGAACGGACTCTGGAAGATCCGGGCCGTGTTCGAGCACGGTCTCGACGTAGGTTTCATCGTCTTCGCTCCAGCGAGCGAAATCTGCAAGGTCGTCGCTTCGAGGGTCCTCCTTGATCCAGAGGTCGTGATCCCGGGTGACCGCGACCAGCGACTCGAGGTGCTCTGGGATTGGCTCGTCGATCGACCGGAGTGTTACGTCGGCGGTACACTCCTCGTCAGAAACACCGACGACCAGATCAACGCCGGCCTCGCGAACCGCCGTTGTGACGGCGTCGTCCCACTGGTGGTGATCGAACCATCGGACGGCCTGTGCGCGCTCAACCAGCGTTTCGATGGCCGGCGCAATCGGCTCGAATCGTTCGGGAGCGATATCACAGACGAACACTCGGAGTCCGGATGCCCCGTGCTCGGCGACCCGCGCGAGCGCGTCCTCAAGATCGTGCGGACCGGCCGGAACAAGCGTTGCCTCACCGTAGGCCGCCTGAATCACTGCTACGGCCGCGAGCCCGTCGGCGTCCGTATCGGCGATGACGGCAACCTCGCTGTCGACCAGCTCATCCTCAAGCTCTGCGATCGCCTGCTCGCGTTCGAGGTCGTCGGGAATAAAAAATCCGGCGCCGGGGAGCAATGACTGTCGCTCCGGCGCTGTTGAGTCGTCGTCGATGACTGCGTCATCCATACCCCGATAACGCGCTCGGGGAGGAAGAAGGCGCCGATCGGTCCTGTCGCGAGCGCGTTACTGATCGTCGAGCCGCTTGAGCTCCTCTTCGATATCGTCGGTGTCGCCGTCGGATCCGGAACTACTGGTGTCGACCTCCGATTTGAGCGTCTCGAGTTCGGCCTCGACACTTCCTTCGGTCTGGACCGACTCGAGTTCGCGTTCGAGCTCGCTCTTGTCGGAGATCTGGTCCTCAAGCACCCCTTCGTCCTGGAGTTCGTTGAGCGCCTCCGAGCGCGCTTCGAGTTCCTCGGTGTTCTCCTCGGCGCGCTCGATTGCCCGATTGACGTCCTGGAACTCCTCGCCGGCGCCGGTGACCGCCTCGGTCACCTTGGTGCTGGCTTCTGCTGCCTCGTGGCGTGCCTTGAGTGTCTCCTTTTTGGTTCGGAACTCTTCGATACGCTGTTGGAGGGTCTCCTTTTGTTCGACGAGGCCCTGCTGGGTCTCCTCAAGATCGGCGATCTGCGTTTCGAGTTCCTCAATCTGGTTCATCTTCGTCTTCTTCTTCTCAAGGGCCTTCCGGGCGAGATCCTCCCGATCCTGTTCGACGGCGCGGCGGGCCTGGTCGTTGTGTTTCTCGACGTTTTCTTCGAGCCGTTGTTTCTGCATCTCCAGGCGCTTTTTCTGTGTCGTCAGATCGGCAATCCCCTGTTTGACGTCCTGCAGCTCGTCACGCATCTGTTCGTAGGAGTAATCAAGCGTCTCAGTCGGATCCTCCGCCCGGTTCAACAGTGAGTTCACCTTCGACCGGATGACGTAGGAGGCCCGCGACAGGATTCCCATACAAATGCATAGGTCCCGAGCCTAAAAATATCCACGGAGGATACAAGGGAGATCATCCCGACAAACTGGTGTGGGCGAAGCTATCGTTCTCCCCGGTTCACGACCGGTTCGGGCCGTCCACGACCGGACGGGATCAAGCGGGCTGATTGTCGCCTGTCCGCCGGATCCGCGGATGGGCGGGTCACGCGCTGACGCCCGGCTCCGGGCTGTCTCGGAGGCACTTACCGACCGTGAGATCGACTGTCTCCGGATCGCCTATCGCGACCGAGCGACCGCTTTGAGGGACGTCGAGCGGGCGCTTGAGTGGGCCCAGACGCGTTACGAGCGGGTCGGGCTATTCGGGTACAGCTTCGGCGGGAGAGTCGCCGTCACGGTTGCAAGCGCGCCGCCGGCCCCGATCGCGTGTGTGTCGGCGGCGGCACCGGCCGTCGACGAGCCTGTCTCACGGACGATTGACGGTCCGCTTCAGGTGATTACCGGCGACCGGGATCGAACCGTCGAATCCGTACCCGACTGGCTCACGGCGGCGGCGACGAACCGGGAAACGTTTCCGACGGGACACGGCTTTGCCGGCGTTCTGGACGCCCTCGGCACAGCCGTCGGACGGTTCGTCGCCCAGACGTTCGACGCTCCGAAATCGTTTTGATTGCCCGTTGTGGATACACGGTATGCCGACAGAACCCGAGTATGACCCTTCATTGGGGAATAAGTTCATTTTCGTAACGGGTGGTGTGATGTCCGGGCTCGGGAAGGGGATCACCGCCGCATCCGTTGGCCGGTTACTGAAAAACGCCGGATTCGACGTCACGGCGGTCAAGATCGATCCGTATCTCAACGTCGATGCCGGGACAATGAATCCATTCGAACACGGCGAAGTGTTCGTTCTTAAAGACGGTGCGGAGGTCGACCTTGATCTGGGGAACTACGAGCGGTTCCTCGACGAGGACATGACCGCCGATCACAACATCACCACCGGCAAGGTGTACAAACAGGTCATTGAGGCCGAGCGGGCAGGGGATTACCTCGGCAAGACCGTCCAGATCATCCCACATGTGACCGACGAGATCAAACGGCGCATCCGACAGGCCGCCAGCGGGACCGACGTGTGCATCGTCGAGGTTGGTGGGACCGTCGGTGATATTGAGGGCATGCCATACCTTGAGGCCCTCCGGCAGTTCGCTCACGAGGAGGATGACGAGGACATCCTCTTCACGCACGTTACGCTGGTGCCGTATTCGGCAGCAGGCGAGCAGAAAACCAAACCGACCCAGCACTCCGTGAAGGAACTCCGGTCGATTGGGCTTCAGCCGGACATCGTCGTCGGGCGATGCGAGGATCGCCTCACCGAGAAGACCCGCGAGAAGATTGCGCTGTTCTGTGATGTTCCGAACGCGGCCGTCTTCTCGAATCCCGATGTCGAGGACATCTACCAGATCCCATTGATCGTTGAGGAGGAGGGCCTTGATCAGTACGTCATGGAACGACTCGGATTAGCTGATCAGGCGCTCCCACCAGCCGAGCGCGATAATCGCTGGCGCAATCTCGTCACCCAGGAGACGACAGGAGAGGTCGAGGTTGCTCTCGTTGGCAAGTACGGTCTTGAGGACGCATACCTCTCGGTGCACGAGGCGCTCAAACACGCCGGTCTGGCCGCCGGCGTTGATGTCGAGCGCACCTGGGTCCACAGTGAGGACCTCGCTGACGGTGTCGGCGCCGAGCTTGATACGGTCGATGGGATCATCGTTCCCGGTGGGTTCGGTACCCGGGGAATCGCCGGGAAGATCGAGGCCGTCCGGTATGCCCGGACCAACGATGTCCCGTATCTCGGGTTATGTCTCGGGTTCCAGATGGCCGTTATCGAGTATGCCCGGAATGTCCTCGGGCTACGACAGGCGCACTCAACGGAGATTAACGATGACACGCCCGAACCGGTCATCGACATTCTTCCCGAGCAGTATGATGTCGAGGACCTGGGTGGGACCATGCGCCTCGGGACCCACGAGACTGACATCAAACCCGGCACCCTCGCCGCCACCCTGTATGCAGACGATACCTGTGTCGAGCGTCACCGCCATCGCTATGAGGTCAACCCGTCGTACATCGATGCACTCACTGATGCCGGAATGGTGTTTTCGGGGGTCTCTGAGAACCGCATGGAGATTCTTGAGTTACCCGATCATCCCTTCTTCATCGGCACGCAGTTCCACCCCGAGTTCCAGTCGCGGCCCGGACGCGCCTCGCCGCCGTTTGTCGGTCTTGTTGATGCGATGGTCGATCGTGCGACACTTGACGCCCACCAGGAGGTGCAAGCCTGATGGTCGACACCGACTCCTTTATCGACAACGCCGTCTCCGAGATTGCCGACGAGATCGGTGACGACCAGGCGATTATCGCCCTCTCTGGTGGGGTCGACTCCTCGACCGCAGCGACTCTTGCCTACGAGGCTGTTGGCGACCAGCTCACCCCCGTTTACGTCGACACGGGGCTGATGCGCAAAGGCGAGACCGACCAGATCCGTGAGACCTTCTCGTATATGGACTCGCTCCGCGTTATCGACGCCAAGTCCCGCTTCCTCGACGCACTGGCCGGCGTTACCGACCCCGAGGAGAAACGCCACGCCATCGGCGAGCAGTTCATTCGCGAGTTCGAACGGGTCGCCGAGGCGGTCGATGCCACGTATCTCGTGCAGGGAACGATCTATCCGGACCGTATCGAAAGCGAGGGGACGATCAAGTCTCATCATAACGTCGGTGGACTGCCCGAACGGATCGACTTCGATGGCATCGTCGAGCCCATGCGTGACCTCTACAAGGACGAAGTCCGGGAGGTCGCCCGGGCGCTTGAGCTTGAGTCGGTTATCGCCGATCGGATGCCGTTCCCTGGACCGGGACTGGCAGTGCGCATCCTCGGTGAGGTTACCGAGGAGAAACTCGCGGTCGCCCGCGAGGCAACCCATGTCGTCGAGGAGGAACTTGAGGCGTATGATCCCTGGCAGGCCTTCGCCGCGGTTATCGGTAAGGCGACGGGAGTCAAGGGTGATAACCGCGTCCACGGATGGATCGTCGCCGTGCGGTCGGTCGAAAGTCGTGACGGCATGACTGCCCGCGCCCAGCAGATCGACTGGGAAACCCTCCAGCGTATCCAGTCCCGGATTACCGGCGAGAACGACGATGTCGCGCGGGTGGTCTATGATGTCACCCACAAGCCCCCGGCGACTATCGAGTACGAATGACCTCTCAGCACACAAATAGAAACCGGGATAGCCCCCCGGGCCCTATTACCAGTATCCAATGACTTCCGTCGTCGTCAGCGGTCCTGACCCGAACGATCTTGCCGGCCACCTTGCCGATCGCGGCGCCGAGACGGTCTCCGTCGATGGTCTCGCTACCGGCGCGAAGCTGGCCGATGCCGGGATTGACTCTGCGGACGTGTTCGTCCTCACCGATCTCGCACAGGCGAGCGCCATTCCGGTCGCGCTTGATCGCAACCCCGAACTGCGGGTCATCACATACGATACCGACTCGCTCCCCGAGTTTGCCAGCGCGCAGACCGACCTCGCCATCGACCCATCGCTGCTTGATCCAGGGCTGGTGGCAGAAGAACTCCTCCGATAGACCTTCACCTCCGGCGGTGTCGTCACTCCTCGTCGGCGCCGAAGAAGGAATCGAGATCCGCGCCGCCGGCGTCAGCGATTGATGCGTTGATCTGTGCGACTGAGTCGCTGATCTGACGCCCACGAACGGTCACGCGTCGCCGTTCGCCATCACGCGAGGGATTGTATCCGACGCCACCTTCAAGCAGGACCTCTTTGAGTTCCGGACCGGGGACATCCTCCCGGAGCGGCCGTCCGGCGTCGTCAGATCCGCCGGTCAATGTGAGTGTGCCACCGTCGAGACCGACGGCACCCCCGTCGACCTCTTCGCCGAGTTCGCGACCAACAAAGCGATTGGCGTCCTGTCCGTCTACCTCAAGTTGCTTCGATCGTCCCGATTCAGGATCTGAGACGACCACCTGAAAGGTTGCCATACCAAATCCGACTACTCCGGCGCCCAAAAGCACACCGAATCGGCGACCTGGACCGGTCGCTCCGGGCAGTGGCGAATCCGTTACGCTCAGGAATCCCCCGCTTGCACATGTGTATGTGGACCGACAACGACTTGAGATGAATCTCCGGGGGGCGTTCGATGCGACCGAGGGCCAGCGGCGGGCCGTTGTCCGTGCGGCCGGTGATCTGGCCGACTCGGGGAAGTACCAGGCCGACATCGGAGCAGCCCTGACGCCCGAGTTGGTTATCCACGAACTTCAGGATGCGCCTGATGATCACGACCTTGTCGAGTGCTGGAACTGGTGGATCGGCTCGCTTGAGATCGCCTACGGCGGCTACGAACAGTTCCGTGTCGTCCGGTGGGCCAGCGAGTAGCCAGATCGACGCACCCAAGCGCCTACTGGCCCATTGGAAACACATGGAGCTGGAGTTTCTTGGCGGCGCTGGCGAGATTGGTCGGAGTGCAATTCTCGTTAATGAGACGCTTCTGCTTGACTTCGGCATGAAGACGGCGACCCCCCCACAGTTTCCTGTCGGATCGCCTGATCCCGAGGCGGTCATCGTTTCACACGGTCATCTTGATCACGTCGGGGCGATTCCATCGTTACTGTCCGGGGATCGACGACCGCCGATCCACTGGACGCCGCCCACCCGCGAGCTAACGCGTGTCCTCGCCCGTGATACGCTCAAACTCCACGGCGGGACCTATGACTGCCCATTTACCGAAACCGAGCTCAAGCGCCTGCCGCAGGTGTCACAGACGCATGCCTACGGCACGCCATTTCGTGCGGCCGGTCACGAGGTCACGTTCTACTCGGCTGGGCATATCCCGGGAAGCGCACACGTGCTCGTCGACGACGGTGAGACGCGGCTGTTATATACCGGTGATTTTCACACCGATGACCAGCGGCTGGTTGCCGGATCGACGGCGCGACCCGACGCCGATGTCGTCGTCTGTGAAAGCACCTACTCCGATGTTGAACACGAAGATCGCACAACGCTTGAAGAGCGGTTCGCCGAGAGCGTCAAAACGACACTTTGGGAAGGGGGAACCGTCGTTGTACCCGCCTTTGCAATTGGTCGAACCCAGGAAATGCTCATGATCTGTGAAACCTACGACATCCCGTGTTACGTTGACGGCATGGGCAAGCGGGTGACCGAGTTGCTCCGGCAGTATCCGTCGTTCGTCCGTGACAGTGACCGTCTCCAGCGGGCGAAGTCCCACGCCCGATTTGTGACCGGCCGTCAAGGCCAGCGCGAGCGCATCGCAGAAAAGAATGCGGCCATCGTCACCACCAGTGGGATGCTCTCCGGTGGGCCGGCGATGAGCTATATTCCGGCGATCCGCGACCGACCGGTGAACAAGATTGCGCTGACTGGCTACCAGGTTGAGGGAACGCCAGGGCGGGACCTCCTTGAGACCGGGAGTGCCGAGATTGACGGCCGACGGATGCCCGTCGCTGCACAGGTTGAGTCCTATGACTTCTCCGCGCACGCCGATCGTGACGGGCTCCGGACGTTTCTCGACGCCTATTCAGATGCTACGCTCGTCCTCAACCACGGCGATCGGTGTGCGGCGTTCGCTGACACCCTCACGGCGGATGGATATGAGACGCGTGTCCCGGCGGTCGGCGACCGGTTGACGGTCACCTGACCCGACTCCGGATATCCGCTGTCGGTCCGTCATCACGCCGCCTTAACTGCCACGGCGCCGTTCGACCGGCCCCCTTTTTTACCCACCGTCCATTGCTCGGGTGTGCGCTCGTTTTCGGCGCAGTATCTTGAGGAAACCCGCCGTGGCCTCTGGGCGGAGTCACGGGACGCGCTATCGGGGCTCTCGCTGGCTGACCGCCAGCGCATCCTTGAGGTCGGCTGCGGTACCGGTGAACTGACGCGCGTCCTCGCCGAGGAGACTCCAGCGACAGCGACGGTGATTGCGGCCGATCGCGATCGGACACACCTTGCCGCGGCGAGCACCTATGGTGACCCTCTGGTCGCCGATGCGCTTCACCTCCCGCTTGCCGATGGGAGCGTCGACCTGGCCGTCTGTCAGGCGCTGCTGGTCAATCTCGCGAGCCCCGAGGATGCGGTCGCGGAGTTTGCGCGTGTCTCGATGGACCTGATCGCCGCCATCGAACCGGATAACGCCAACGTTACTATCGAATCGACTGTCGATGGCGAAGCTCATACTGCTGCCCGGGCCCGCGAGGCGTTTTTCTCCGGTGCGCACAGCGATCCAACGCTCGGATCGCGTGTCGATACTCTCTTCGATCGCATCGGCCTCAGGCGCGTCGAGATGACACGGTATGCGTTTACCCGGACAATTGAACCGCCCTACGACGAGCCGACGCTTGCCGCGGCGCGGCGGCATCTTTCCGGTGCTGGTCTTGCTGCCGACCGAGAGACACTCCTGGCTGGGGGACTCTCCGTCAGCGAGTACGACGCGCTTCGGACACGGTGGCGGTCGATCGGGCGAAAAGTGGCCGAACAGATGCAGGCCGGCACCTACCGACGCCGCGAAACTGTTCCGCTGTACGTCACCGTTGGCGCCGTAGCCTGACGACCCAGCGATCACTCTTCGAGGGCATCAGTGAACCCCCAGGCAGCCGCTCGTCGTTCGGCTTCCTCGCGCGCCTGCTCGCGGATCGCCTCAATGCGCTCTTCATCGGCAAGGAAGGCTGCCAGCGCGTCATCGTCGTCTCGACGGGTCGCCTCAAGGCGGCCCTCTGGGGCGGCCGCCCGCGTCCGACGGGCCAACCCCGGATCGCCAGCTAGCCGCTCGGCCGGCCGTCCCGGCGGGATTGAGAGCGCCCTGTCCGCGTGGATGGTGGCAAGCCGTGCCGACTCAAGTGCGTAGACATCGACCCGAAATGGTCCGAGTGTCGAGAGGGTGGCGAGCGCCCGTTCGCCAGCCACATCTCTGCCAGCGTGGTAGGCGACCATCGGAATGCCGTCCTCAAACGTGATGACTCCGCGCTCGCCGGTATCTAACACGAGTGCATCTCCGGATTCAATCCGGACATATCCGGTCAGTCGGTCTTCGAGGGCCATCTCAAGCATGCGTCCGAAGTTCTCGATAACACGTGATTGGAGTAACTGACCGTCACCGATCCCGAGATCCGGTGTCGCCTTGTCAACGGTCATGGGGGCTCCGGAATCACGGCATTACGGAACCGGTCGGCCACCCGGTCGGCGTCGTGGTCGTGAACCGTGATTTGGTCGGCAATCGATCGGAAGGCCGCCGCAGGAGGCGACTGTGGTGCGTGTGCCAGCAACGGTTTCCCTGCCTCCCGTGCCCCGCGAACCGCCGGATGTTCGGGGACAGTCCCGAGTAGCGGGCCGTCGAAGTACCGTTCGGTCTGTTCGGTAATCCGGTCGATTGACTCGGTCTTGGTCACTCGATTGAAGATGACACCGGCGCCATCGGTTCCATACGTCCGCGCATACGCTTGGACCTTTAGCCCGTCGCTGAGCGCCGGCACTGTCGGCTGTAACACGATAAGTGTCCGGTCGGCCAGCACAATCGGCAATACGGCGCTTTGCGACTCCAGTGTCGCCGGTGAGTCAAGAATGATCACGTCTGCGTCGGCGCTCAGAGTCGCGACGACCTCGCGCAGCTGTGTCGGATCGGCCGCTCGCAGTCCCTCAAGGCTCGTTCCACAGGGAACCACGCGCATCCCGTACCGCTCGTAGACGGCGTCGGCAACAGCGGCGTCGCGATCGGCAATGAGGAGGTCGTGGAGCGTTGTCTCGGCGTCCGCGAGTCCCGTGTGAAACAATAGGTTGGCCATTCCCGTGTCGGCGTCAACAATCGTCACCGCGTGATCGGCAGCGAGTGCCATGCCGAGGGCGACAGCACTCGTGGTCTTTCCGGTTCCACCCTTACCGCTCGCAACCGCAAAGACCTCGACCATTGCCTACTACTTCGTTGTTCCTCAAATAAAACATAGCGGATTCGGTGGTCATTCGAGTGGAAGCCCCGCCCGATCACTGAGTTCGGCGACCGCGATATTTTCTCCTATCAGAGCGGCTGTCCGATCGTAGGGGGTCCGGTTCTGCTCATCGATGGACGGCGGTGATGCCCCTGCCGCCTCGAAGACCGTCTCAAGAAACGCTCGACGGGCTTCGGCGTTCTCGAAGAGGCCATGGAGGTACGTTCCTACTACGGCTCCTTTCGCGGCACCCAAGGTCGCCGTCGGCTCGCCGTCCGGTGGGGCAAACGGGCGCTTGATCGCCCCGACCGCCCGTGTGCTTCCGGCGTGGATCTCATAGCCCTCGACACGGCCACTTGCTCCCGCGAGTGGTCCTGTCCCGGTCAGTTCGAGTTCGGTCGCTTCGACACGCTTGTCGGGGTTGAACCGCGTTACGACGGGTAATCGCCCGATCCCCGGAACCGTCGACCGATCTCCGCTTCCCTCAAGCGCGGCGTTCTCAATTTGCTCGCCGAGAAGTTGATAGCCGCCACAGAGCCCAACGATCGGCCCCTCGAAGTCGGCGATCCGCTCGGCGAGTCCGGCCTCTTGGAGGGCGAGGCTGTCGTCAACCGTGTTTTTCGAACCAGGAAGCACCACGGCATCGGCATCTGCGAGTGACGCCGTCAGTGGCCGGTAGGAGACTTGCACCCCGGGAACGCGCGTCAGCGGCTCAAGATCGGTGAAGTTCGCGATCCGCGGGAGCCGCGGGACAACGATCGTTACAGCCGCGTCGTCGCCAGATGCGCCGTAGACGGCCTGTTCGTTCGGGCCGGGAAGAGCGAGGCTGTCTTCCTCCGGAAGGCCAGGGTCGGCGTAGGGGATCACCCCGAGAACAGGCATACCTGTGCGCTCCTCGATCTGGTTGATGCCGGGCCTCAACAGCGACTCATCCCCGCGGAACTTCGTGATCACGATCCCAACGACCCGGTCGCGAAGATCCTCAGGGAGCAACTCGACGGTTCCTAGGATCGATGCGAACACCCCTCCGCGTTCGATGTCCGCGACCAGCAGAATCGCGGCGTCGGCAACCCGGGCTGTCTCGATGTTTGCGAGATCCTGCTCGTAGAGGTTGATCTCCGCAATCGATCCGGCACCCTCGGCGAGCACGACCTCATGCTTGGCGGCAAGGCGCTCCCATGCCGCCATCGCCCGGTCGCGTGCGGTCTCCCAGTGTTTTTCATAATACTCCCGAGCACTCCCGCTGGTTTGTGCCTCGCCGTTGAGCACCAGTTGGCTTTCGCCCGCTCCCTGTGGCTTCAACAACACTGGGTTGACATCGGTCGTGGGCGTTTGTCGTGCCGCCTTCGACTGGACGAACTGTGCGACGCCGATCTCGCCGGTCCCGTCGGTTGTCGCCTTCGGTACCGCCCGCGCATTGTTCGACATGTTCTGCGCCTTAAATGGGACGACATCGACGCCGCGATCGGCGAGCAGCCGGCACAGCCCCGCCGTGACGGTGCTCTTACCGACGTGTGAGGCGGTGCCGGCGACCAGGAGTGTCGACGCATCGGCCATTGCTCAGTACTCAATCCCACGGCGGGCATCAATCCCCGCTTCGGCGGGATGCTTGTGGTTTGTGACCTCGCTAATCAGATCGACGCTGTCGACGAGGTACGCCGGTCGGTCATGACCACCGGTTAGCACCAACTCCAAGTCCGACGGTTTTGACTCGACGAGCCGGACAACGGCGTCGGCCTCAACGAGGCCATGTTCGACCGCGTACAACACCTCATCAAGCACCAGCATGTGCACGCCCTCCTCCGGCGGTCCGGATAGTGGTGTCGCTAAGTCAGTCTCGTCGGCCGCGGCGAGTAGCTCACGGGTCCGCGCAAGCGCGCGCTTTGCCTGTGCGGCGTGGTCGGCGTCGTTGGTTCCGTCGGCCTGCCCGTGCCACCCCGGATGCCCCTGGGTTTCGACAGAGGCAGTCGGAAGCGTGTCGATGGCGGCATTCTCTCCGGTCTTCCAACCTCCTTTCATGAACCGAAGTATGTGGACTCGGTACCCCCGACCCGCTGCCCGGATCGCCATTCCGGTTGCGGCCGTCGTCTTGCCTTTTCCGTTGCCCCACCAGACGAGCGTACAGCCAAAGTTCGGCGGTGCAGCCGGGGTCATCGGTATCTGATCGCGGTCCTCACTCATTGGTTGTCGTTCGACCCAGCACGCAAATCCGTGTTGGATCACCGGCTACACGACTCAAGGAAGGTGTCGAACGCCCCGCTCTCGGGGTGGTGATGCGCGTAAGTCCCCAGAGTCCGGTACTCGGTGAGTCCATCGTGATCGCCGTCGATCCCCTCACCGCGGGTTACGTCGAACTGGAAGCGGGCGTCAGAATCGACGCTCGCCCTTGAGTAGTGAAACTCGTGACCGTGCAGTTGTGTTCCCGCGTCCGCAATGAGGGTGTCCGCCTGAGCGGTCAGTTCGACGTACCCGAGAGCCTGACGCCGGTCGGTCTGATCGACCTGAGCCGGTAACACACCAGCCATCTGGTGGGTCGTTCCGTCGACAGTTAGTGTCTCGGCGAGCGCCATCAACCCACCGCACTCTCCATACACCGGTAGCCCATCGGCCGCTCGTTCGGCGACTGTGGCGAGTGTTGGGCTTGCGGCGAGCGTCTCGGCGTAGAGTTCTGGATATCCTCCCGGAAGATAAACGGCGTCACAGGGGGGCAACGTATCGCCGGCCAGCGGCGAGAATGTTGTGACCGATCCGCGGCGCTGGAGTCGCTCAATCGTTCTCGGATAGTAAAATCGGAATGCGTCGTCCTGTGCGATGGCGATCTGCACGTCTGTCGATGACCCCGGCCGATCGGACACCCCAGACGGGCGTCTGGCACACTCAACAAGACGATCGAGATCGAGGTGCTCGGCCGCCGTCTGGAGTGCTGTCTCCGGTAGCGTTGTCTCCATGTCACCGTGAAGCCCGAGATGGCGATCGGGAATCTCAAGACGATCGTCACGCGGAATCCGTCCGAGGTACGCAATGTCCTCGGGGAGTGCTGTCTTGATCCCGGCGGCGTGACGGCCGCCTGCAGCACGCTGTGCAATCACCCCGACCACGTCGACAGCGGCGGCGTCTGTACCGTCCATGCTGCCGTAGGCGTCGAATCCCAGGGCCGTTGCGCCGACACTCTCCATCCCGCCGGAGGCATCAACGACGAGTACGACCGGCAGATCAAGGCTCGCCGCCACCTGAGCGGTCGATGCTGGCCCGTCGTACAGCCCCATTACGCCTTCTGCCACACAGAGATCCCCGCCTCCGTGAGCGTACGTGCGTCGCATCCCGGTCTCACCTTCGAGCCAGGGATCAAGCGTTCGCGAGTGCCGTCCAGTAACCGCCTCGTGGTGGCCGGGATCGATGAAGTCCGGCCCGATCTTTGCCGGCTGAACGTCGTACTCCGCTGTAAGCCCCGACAGCACGGCAAGAGTCGCAACAGTTTTGCCGACGCCGGAGCCGGTTCCGCCGATGACAACGCCCGGTGGGCCCCTATGCATCTCGGAGCACCTCGATGAGTCGGTCGTTCTCCGACCGACGACGGACGGCCACGCGGAGGTGGTTATCGAGCCCCCGGAACGTCCGAGCGTCACGAAGTGTTAGCCCGGCCGCCCGCGCGGTCTCAAGCAGGGTATCGACCGAGCGGTCGCCGACCTCAAGGAGGAGAAACGGTGCGTCCGATGGTTGCACCGTCATCTCCTCCGGCAAGGCGGTTCGCAGCCGCTTGCGCTCGGTTCGGACCCGCTCACGTGTTTCGGCAACGAACGCCCGATCCTCAAGACACGCCCGCCCTACCTGTGCCGTCGGTGTGTCGAGATTCCAGGCGAGTCGTGCCGTTTCGAGACGATCCGCTAGTGATCCGCTCGCGACAATGAACCCCGCACGCAGTCCAGGGAGGCCAAACAGTTTCGTGAGCGACCGGACGACAATTACTCCTGACTCGCCGGCGAGCGACCCGTGATCGGTGAACCCCAGGAATGCCTCATCGACGATCAGGACGGTCTCGTGCTCGCGACACCGACGCGCGAAGGCACGCAACGCCCCCGGATTATAGGCGTCTCCCGTTGGATTGTTCGGGGTGCAAACAATGGCAGCGGCGTGATCGCTTGGATCGGCGTCCATGAGAGTATCGTGCGCTACAAACGATGGCTCGGCCCCCTGTAGCCGGAGTTCTCGGGCGTATTCGCTGAAACTCGGCATCGGAACGAGCGCCGTATCGCCCGCCTTGACGGTACTCGCGATGGCAAGTCGCAGTCCTGCCAGTCCGCCGGCCGTCGGAACGACCATCGCGGGAGTGACATCGGCATCGACGTGATCAGCAGCCGCCTCGCGAAAGTCGGCGTAGGTGTCCTCAGTGTACCGTGTCGCCGCCGTGAATGCCTCCCGATAGACCTCGACGATCCCATCCGGATGATATGGGTTGACATTCGCGCTGAAGTCGATCACCGTTGGATCGCCCGTTCCGCCGTGGTGAGCGCGCTCAACCTCGGCGACTGCTGATGGATCCATTATGTCTCCCTCTCGAAGTACTGGTCATAGCGGGTGAGGACCTGCTCGCGGACCCGCGTCATCGGCACGTCCGCTTCCTCGGCTAGTGCCAAGGCGCCACCCATTCCGACGCCTTCCTTGGCCTCACCGGCGACAAACCGCTCAAACGCAACGTGCTCCTGTGTGTCAAATCCGGGGTCGGTGACGCGCAGTTCGACATTGAGGTCCGCAGCGAGGGCCCCAACGGCCGCGCTGTCGTCCTCCCGAACGTACGGCGTGGTTGCAACAGCGATCGGGGTCTCAATCCCAGCGTGTCGCGCTAGCGCCGCGTTCGCCAGTTGCTGGGTACCCCCGGCGAGTCGCACCTGCTTGTCTGCTTTCACCGCGCCTTCGATGGCCCCGAGCGTCGCCGCCTGAACCGGGTCACCGACGGCACCAATCGCCTTGAGTGGGGACTCTTGACAGCTCCCTCGTTCGATATCACTGTTTGCCAGCGCCTGCTCAACGACGGTTCGCTTTGTTTCAAGTGGATTCCTCGGTAGTGACGATGAGACGGCTGGTCGCTCACCGAGCGCGGCAAGTACTGCCATCGCCGTTGTCGTTCCGCCGGGAATTGTCTCTGCGAGCACGATCTCTGTGTCGGGAAGGGCAGCGACGATCTCGGCAGCCGTCGTTGCGATCGCCTCGGGAGTCTCAACGGCGGTCGCCTCACGAATATCCTCTCCCGGGGTCGCACCGATATCGATCGTCGGGGCGCCGGTTGGGACAGCGAGGCCAGCGTCAAGCACGGCGGCATCGAATCCAACGAGATCCCGGACCGCGCGGGTCACGACCGCCGGTGTCGGACATCCCGTTGGCGAGACGGGAACGGTTCCGGTTCGGATAGGCGTGCCATAGCTAAGCAATTCCGCGTCAGCACTCGGTGTGAGTGCCATCACCTCCGGGTCGGCACCGGCGGCACTGATCCCGGGGATTCGCGCGGTCTCCGTTGATCCCGCGATGAGGATTACTCGCATGCGATCGCCTCCGCTATCTCTCGGTCGCGTACGCGATTCACGTTCACGGCCAGTCTTATGTCGTAGCTCACGTACGTTTGCCGGTCGGTCGCGTCCGTCTCACCGGGGACAACGATGTTGACACCGGTCGGTGCCTGTCCGTCAACAACCGTCGCTGAGGCAACCGAGACACCGAGGTGCCGCTTGATTACGGCGGGAACAACGACCGTCATTGAGCCGCCTGTATAGGCCGTTCTGATCCGGTCAAGAAGAGACCCGGCCAGTAGCGGCAGGTCGGCAGCGAGGGTCATTACCGGGGTCGTTCGATCCGACAGCGCTGTCTGGAGATCCGCGACGTACCCGTCTCCGGGGGTTTCGAGTACGGTTACGTCGTCCCTCCTGTCGAGGTGTCTGTGCGTTGCCGGTGTCTGCGGGGAGACGGCAGCGCACCGCGTCGTGATCCCGCTGGCGGCGAGCGCATCAAGCACGCGATCGATCATCGGCGTCCCGCCGACGTCGACGAGAGGTTTTTCGGTTGGGATATCGAGCCGCGTTCCAGCGCCACCGCACATTACGAGAGCTGTCGTTACAGAAGCGTCCATACGAGCACCCCGGCGTGTAAGCCGGCAAGTCGAGCGAGTTCGTTTGTCGCGCCAAGGACATCGCCACTGATCCCCCCTAGTGATCGCCTCGCCCAGCCATAGACACTCCCGCTGGCAAGTACGGTCGCTCCGAGCGTTCCGGCCGCTACCGGTGTCGGCCAGGTAAGGGCGATCGCCGGGAGTGCAAGGATACCGACCAGCCCGATCCGGAGCGGTGCTGTCGGTCTGGCAAGTGCGGCCCCGAGTCCGTCGTGGGTGGCCTCACCGACGCACGCGACGGCAGCCATGCCCGCCTTCGCTCCGACCTCGGCGGCGATCACGGCTCCGATCGCAACGCCGACAGGGACGGCGACGAGGGCGTATCCGGCGGTCGCCACCCCGAGTAACGCAATTCCAACGGCGGTGACACCACCAACGCCGATCGCCGAATCCTTCAAAATCGCTTTCCGGTCGCGATCGTCGTGTACCACGGCGGCATCGCCACAGTCAGCCAGTCCATCGAGATGGGTAATCCCAGTCACTAGAATGATCCATGCCGGAAGAACAACCGCGGTGGTGACTGTCGGTATCGGGGCGATGACCGGAATGGCGAATAGTCCACCGAGCGGGTAAGCAGCGATCACCATCACCTCCGGGTGTCGCCGAAACGCCTCCCACGCTCCCGCGGAGTGCCCAACCGGCACGCGTGTTAGAAACCCGAGTGCGCCTCGTAGCGCTGAACCGACGGCTATATCCACACTATCACCCCCACCAGCACCGCCAGGGCGTATGTAACCCCGCCAGCGAGTCCGACAACGTGTGTTCCGGTTGTCGCCTGCGACGGCGTCGGAAGCGACGCTTCGGCATTCAGGACGTATTCCCCTGGCTTTTCGAGTCGTACGTCGAGTGCACCGGCGAGAGCTCCCATGGGCCATCCGGCGTTTGGCGATGGCGCCTGCGGGGCAGCTTTCCGTGCCGTCGTCAGCGCCTCTCGCTGTCTAGCCACGACGGCAATCAAAAGCGCACTCGCTCGTGCCGGAAGCCACATGACCGCGTCGTCCAGTCGGGCAGCGGCCGTTCCGAACGGTCGGTCCGGATAGCCAAACATCGAATCGAGCGTGTTGACGGCTTTGACCCACGTCGCCGCGGCAGCGCCAAGCGGGAGGGCAACAATCCCTCCGATCAGAAACGCCATTAGTGGCGCGACCAGCCCATCGGCGAGATTCTCGGCCGCACTCTCGACCGCTGCGCTCCGGATTTCGCGATCCGAGAGCGATGTGGGATCGCGTCCGACCAGTGCCGGCAGGTGGGCCCGTGCGGCCGCAACATCGTGTTCACTCGCAGCGATAGTGCGATCGGCTCTCGCCAACAACATGCGGAGGCTCGTGCTCACAAAGAGGACGCCGCCGGCGGTAACTGCTCCAGCCCCGACGGTGATCGTTGTGACGAGTGCAACAGCCACGGCACTTACGCCGGCAGCGATGAGCGGGGCGACGAGTGCAACTCCGACCCCAGCGAGTCGCGGCGTCGGCCAGGCACGGTCACACGGAGCGAGCGCACGCCCAAAGATGGCAACGGGGTGGAGCCGTTCCGGCGGCTCGATTACTGTCCACTCAAGGAATACAGCCGTTATGACCGCAACGAGCAACCATGGCCCAGCAGTCATCGTTCCGCAAACCGCTCGACAGTCCGAAGCAACGGTGTGTCGTCGTCGAGAATTACTGCCGTCCCCCCGAGTGCTTCGATTCCGCCGTCGGCCTCCGGTGTGTCGCCGATGTGCGTCACCCGCTCGATTGGGACATCGAGCTGTGTTGCGAGACGTTCGAACGCTTCCGGATGGGGCTTGCGCCACCCACAGTCGGCGCTCGAGACGATCACGTCGAAGGTCTCGGCGTCAACCGCCGAGTTGGCGATGGCACGTTCGACCAGACCTGGAATCGAACAGTTCGAACAGACAGCTACGGGACCGGCGCGCGCGGCCGTTTCGACCGCCTCGACGGCGGTTGGCCGCGTCTCGACGACCGGACTAAACGCTTCAAGCACGGCTCGTTCGACGCGGTCGGCCGGTGCCTCGATTCCTTGACTTGACAGTGCAGCGACGACGTGCGCGGAGAGCGTGAGTTCAGCCCCTTCTGGTGTGTCGATGTGTCGGGTCCAGTAGACCGACTGCCAGTCCGCCGGTGGCTCGACCCCCCGCTCGCGAAGCTCACGAGCGATAGCGACCGCCGGCTCGTCCGGCCGGTCGGCCTCAACGAGTGTTCCGAAGAGGTCGAATGAGACTGCCACTACTGAGAGGCCGGGCCAACTTTACTTGAACATCTCGGTCCGCCGCACATTTACATCCGAGTTCGCGCCAACCAGGGTCGTGACTGTCGTCAATGTCTCCTACATCCTCCGCCCCTTCGGGGTACGTCCGCCACGGCCTTGATCGCCGACTCCCCGGTGAGGAGTACGTCCATCTGGGGATCGACGCAGAGGGCATGCACCATCATTATCTCGCCGATGACCGCGCCGTCGTCGTTGCTGCTGACGGATACGAACGCGTTGAGGAGGGAATCCGCGTGTATTATCACCTGCAACTCTCACCTGAATCGATCGAGCATGTCGAGCCAGACCTTGCGCTGGCCGATCTTGAGGGTCGGTGGTGTGCGTTCGTCGCGTTCGACCGCGGCTGGGATCGTCGGACGAACCGGGTGTACGATGTCGGCCCGGCGGTCTGGGAGGCGATCGATCCATGAAGAGTTTCATGTGTCCGCGTACTCCTCACGCTCGGCAATCACGACGCTGGTTGTCTCTGTCTGTGCGGTCAATCGCGCTGTGTCCGTCTCCGCTTCAGTGACGAGCATGAGTCCGCCAACGGCGACTGACTCGTTCGCCCCCGGGAGACGAGCTGTCGCCGTCCCATCGGGCCCGGTGACGCGCACGGTCATCTCGGTCGGTGTCGGCACGACGGCGAGGCGGTGGTCATCGATTCGGGCCGGTACCTGGACCGGGTCGGAGACGAACGATCGCGTGGTTGATCCATCGTGCATCAGATCCACCACGTACGCGGTTTCACCGCCGAGCACATTCCAGCCGCTCCGGTCGACCGTGACGGCTTCGCGCCACCCGATTCCGCCAACGAGTACGGTCTCATTGCCGCTGTACTCAAGTTGCTGCTCGCGTATACCGACTGTCCAGAACTCTCGGGTAGAACTCTCGACGACGACGCCCGTGTAGTTCACCTCCGGTGTGGACTCGGGGCCAAGGTCAACCGCCAGACGCTGTTGACTACTCGCGTTGGCCGCGTAGTCGATCGTATAGTCGTTGACCGTGATGGCCCCGCGATCATCCGTCGTCGTTGCGTTTCCCGGTGTCTCGCCCACGACGGTGAGCCCAGAGAGGATTCCTGGAAGCGCGAGCACGACAGTCACAACCATGAGCACTCCCATCGCGGCGGCCCGTCGCGACATCGGTCCGGTGACGAGCCGGTTCGGAAGTGCGCTTGGAACAGCCGGCATCCCAAGCACAACCGCCACTCCGAGCGTCAATCCAACGACAGCGACCGGGGCGGAATCGCTGAGCAGTGTGCTGGCAATCCCCGTTATTGTGAAGGCGCCAATCAGCATCAACCACCCGATCGCGAACTGTCGTCGCGACGGGATCCAAGTGTGACTCGGTAGTACTCTGGGAATCGGTCGGTCACTCGCCGTTACCGCTGCGGTCACCAACAGGGTCAACACGACCAGTGCAACGACCCCGACACCGCGATATAACACGTATGTGTCCGGTCCGTCGGACCAGACGATGAGCCAGAGTCCCTGGACTAACCCGATGGCGAGCGTTCCAAAGGCGACGGCGCGCGCCGAGGGACGCCGGTCACGATACCACAGCAGCCCCCCGCCGACAAGCACGCCTAATAAGAATCCCATCGCGTGCGCGTGGAACCCAACTCCTGCCCACGACGGTGGCGCGGGCGCCCCAGCACTGATGCCCGCACGGACAACGGGCTCACGAAGCGCCTGTACAATGGTCCCGAGCCCGCTCGCAGCAACGACCCCGAGGACCGTGGCCCGTGGGTACCACACCAACGCCATTCCGACGATCGCATAGACTGCTCCGGAGAACCCAAGACCCGGACCGAGAGCGACGGCACTCGTCAGCAGTGCCGCTACGAGCAATGCTGCCGGAAAGATCACAACGGCTCGAATCCATGGCCGTACGCCCTGTTGTTCTTGCCCGTCGCGGCGCGGATAGTGACCCCATGCGTACTCGGCGATGGCCCCGAATGCGATCGTTCCGGTCAGGTTCGAGATGAGGTGCCCCGGGGAGCTGTGTGTGATCCCGGCGGTGAGTATCCCGAGCGGATAGAAGTACGACCACGAGACGAACGGCAACACGAGTGGTTCCTCCCAGTGGTGGAAGCCGCCCTGGACGCCGAGGTATATCCCGATCAACAGGAGTGCCGTCAGTCCCGTCCCCAGCGGTAGTCCATACAGCAGCCGATCGGCGATGGACCGCCGGAAGCGCCCTCGGTCGGCGATGTACCACACCACCGCGATCAATCCAAGGAGGGCGACGACGACCGCCGGCTGACTTGCACGCATTGACACAGTGGACGACACGGGCCCGGCCACCGTGAATTGCTCGCCTGCTTTTGCGGTCGTCGGATGATCGACCCTACCCGTCGTTGAAAGCACAGACGCATTCTTCAGCAATGACTAATTACCCAGGCATGAGCCGGCATTCGACTGCTCTGTACTGAACACAGAATGCGTATTTGCAACAGCTGCTAACGGTCCGGATCAGTCCGCTTAAGCCATCCACTTCGTGACATGGCTATAGATGGAACGAGAAACGTGGAAGACGCGGATCGGATTTATCCTTGCAGCCGTGGGGAGTGCTGTCGGCCTCGGGAACATCTGGCGGTTCCCCTTCCAGGTCGGTCAAGAGGGAGGAGCAGCATTTATGCTGATGTATCTTGCCTTTGTCGTGTTGATCGGCTTCCCAGCGATCCTCGTTGAGTTCGTCGTCGGTCGACGCACTGAACTCAATGCCGTCGGTGCTGTTCGGGAGTTTGGGGGCGGTGTCTGGCGATATCTTGGGGGTCTGTTTGTCCTTATCGGCTTCATTATTCTCTCGTATTACAGTGTCATCGGGGGATGGGTTCTCCAGTACGTCCTTGGAAGCGTCACCGGCGGCTACGTTGGTGAGGCGGCTGAGGGGGCTCCGCCCGTTGCTGCCCAGTACTTCGGTGAAATCTCCGTCGGGCTAGATGCCCTGTTGTTCCACGGGCTGTTCATGCTGCTGGTGATTGGGATTGTCGCCTTCGGTGTCCAGCGCGGGATTGAACTTGGGGTTAAGGTGATGGTTCCGGCGATCATCGTGATCTTTGGCGTCCTCGCGGCGTATGCCTTCACGCTTTCGGGCGCTGGTGAGGCCTACGCTTACTATCTTACCCCCGACATTGGCTACCTTCTCGATAACTGGCGCAGTATCGTCCCGGCGGCCGCCGGACAGGGCTTTTTCACCCTCTCACTCGGGATGGGGGTAATGATCACCTACGCGTCGTATCTCGGTGAGGATCAGAACCTCGGGATCGATGGGCTGAGCATTGTTGGATTCAACACCGGCATCTCGATTCTGACCGGCCTGATCGTGTTCCCGATCCTCTTTACCGCCGGCCTTGACCCGGAGACCTCCGGTCCTGGCGCGATTTTCGTTAGCGTGGCTGCCGCACTCGGTAACCTTCCCTTCGGTCGCGTGGTCGGACTGTTGTTCTTTACGACCGTGCTCATCGCCGCGCTGTCTTCGGCCATCAGCCTCATCGAGGTTGTGGTGTCCTTCGCAATCGACGAACTCCAGTTTGACCGGACGACGATCACGTTGATCGTCGGTGCCGCAGTCTTCCTCCTCGGTGCGCCGGTCACCATCGACACGACCATGGTCAACCTGTATGACATCCTCGCCGCCCAGATTCTCCTGGTGCTTGGCGGGCTCTTGCTGATGGTCCTCGTGACCTGGATCCGCGCCGATCAGGCGCTAGACGAACTCGAACGGGGAATCGGGTCACTCGGCGCCCTTGGGGACCTCTGGCTGTGGCTGGTGCGGATTCCCGTCGTGGTCGTGTTACTCGTCTCGCTGTATCTCGGCATCACTAATTATCTCACCTTCCTGCAGGGCCCCTTCGCCGAGTTCCTGGCGTCCTTCTGAGCGCGGCCCAATCCCGGTCGCGTTGCCCTAACGCCAACCTTGTCGCTCGTCGAGTCATTCCGTCGACGAATACGGTTGCTTAATACGATTCGTTTCACAACCCGAGCGTATGTCCAGCGAGGGAGAGTTCAACGGCTTCGGCGGCCGTCACGTCCCCGAACCGCTTGAGGAACCACTCGAAGAACTGGCAGCGACGTTCGAAGCTGAACGTGCGTCTGCCTCCTTTCAGGAGGACCTCGACGCGTTGCTTGAACGCTTTGGCGGCCGTCCGACGCCGGTGTTCTACGCTGAGACACTCAGCGACCGCTACGGCGCTGACATCTACTTCAAACACGAGGATCTGCTCCACGGCGGCGCACACAAGCTCAACAACACGCTCGGCCAGGGGCTGCTGGCCAAGCGTGCCGGTAAAGAGCGACTCATCGCCGAGACCGGTGCGGGCCAGCACGGAACGGCGACGGCCATGGTCGGCGCGTTGCTTGACATGCCGACGACCGTCTACATGGGCACGAAGGATATGGCCCGCCAGGAGATGAACGTCTTCCGCATGCGGCTAATGGGGGCCGATGTCGAACCCGTCGAACGGGGCAATCAGGGCCTCGCCGAGGCGGTTGACGCCGCGCTTGAGGATTATGCTGAGACCTATGAGGACACCCACTACCTTGTCGGGAGCGCGGTCGGGCCGGATCCGTTTCCGCGGATGGTTCGGGAGTTCCAGTCGGTCATTGGTCGCGAGGCCCGCGAACAGATGCTTGAGCTTCACGGCGCGCTTCCCGATGCCTGTGTGGCCTGTGTCGGCGGCGGATCGAACGCGATCGGCCTGTTTAGCGCGTTCATCGACGATGAGGACGTAGCGCTGTATGGCGCGGAACCGGCCGGAAAGGGCCTTGATACGAACGAGCACTCCGCCCCGTTGTCGGCGACCAAACAGGAGGAGCCACAGATCTTCCAGGGGATGAAAACGAAGGTCATCGACGAGGAGACGACAAACCACTCGGTCAGTGCTGGACTCGATTACCCGGCTGTTGGCCCCGAGCACGCGGCCTTACAGTCGCTCGGTCGGGCAGAGTACCACGGGATTACCGATGAAGAGGCGCTGGCGGCGTTCCGAGAACTCAGCGAGACAGAGGGGATTATTCCGGCGCTTGAGCCGAGTCACGCGATTGCCCTGGCGTGTAAACTCGCCGAAGAGGACCGACACGACACCATCCTGGTCAACCTCTGTGGACGTGGTGACAAGGACATGCAGACCGCTGCTGAACACTTCGATCTGGCGTAGTTGGTCCGACGACACTTCGCTGTCGTTGTCAGACGGCAGTAGGAAACGTCCGCCCTCCCCGATTTGAACGGGGGGCAAGCCGATCTACAGTCGGCTGCTCTACCAGGCTGAGCTAAGGGCGGGCGCACTCGAAACCAGACGACTGT